>Ga0105154_1000029_pt1 | contig 59510 bp, 52 predicted proteins | sample SSWtaG_FD_89672 | JGI IMG/M metagenome (GOLD analysis project Ga0105154, IMG submission 89672) | Hot spring microbial communities from Sandy's Spring West, USA to study Microbial Dark Matter (Phase II) - SSWsed_matched | ecosystem: Environmental > Aquatic > Thermal springs > Hot (42-90C) >... | reverse complement strand
TAGAGATGGAAAGTCCGTTGCCGTTAATGTTGATGCATGTCTAGTTTGTAGGGCGTGTGAGTCACAGTGTCCAAACACCGCCATAACTGTTATCGAAGAATGAATGACATAACTTGAAATTTAAAGAGACCAGTATTTAGATTGAACTTTCCTAACAACTTTAATTATTTTATCCGCTTCTTTTTGGGCCTCAAGGTTTATTGGTGGGCGCTTATCCCTCACCTTAGTATTTATGCCAGCCATTCTACCTATACATGCTGCAACAATTCTCTTTAAAAACCAGAGGTTATATCCGCCCTCAAGAACTGCTGCCATCTTCCCATAACACAATTTATGCGCTAATCCAATTATTTCCTGAAAGATCTTCAGGTATATTTGGGCTGATAATGCCAGTTCTGAAACATTATCCCTATAATAGCCATCGAAGCCAGCCGATACGAGAATGATTTGTGGCCTATACTGTTCAATTATGGGCGAAACAATAGTTTTAAAAGCCCTCCAATAGGCGGGGTCTCCTGATCCATAGGGGAGTGGAATGTTGACTGTATATCCTCTACCCTCATCTGCACCAACATCCCATATAAAGCCAGTTCCCGGAAAATCAGTTGGATCCTCATGGAGACTTATGTAAAGCACACTACTAGTACTATAGAAGATTTCCTGCGTTCCATTACCGTGATGAGCATCTATGTCTAAGATTAAGATCCTATTTAGGCGGCATTTTTCAATGAGATATTTTGCTGCTAGGGCGACATTATTGAATATGCAGAACCCAAGCGAATAATTTGGTCCAGCATGATGACCCGGGGGCCTAACTAATGCGAAAGCACTATTGTATTCTCCTGAAACGACTACTCGCGCGGTCTCAATTGCTCCACCAGCCGCTAGCATCGCAACTTCAAAGCTCCTTTCTGAAACAGGCGTCTCCTCACCAATAAGCCCACCTCCAGTCTCGCATATAGCCCTAACCCTATCAATGTGCTCTCTAGTGTGGACTAATTGTAGATCTTCTATGCTGGCACACTTAGGCTCGATAAGCACGATATTATTGTTTCCAAATAAATGGCTCTTTCTTATTCCATTCATTATTGCAATCAAACGTTCAGGTTTCTCAGGATACCCCCCTTTAGCTCTATGCTCAAGGTATTTTTGTGAGTATATTATTGCTGTCCTCATTTAAACCACTCAATACCTTTAAACACTTGATTAATTAAACTCTGTACATTTAATCCATTCTTTTTAGCGATTTTTCTAAGCGCTTGACTTACACCAGTCCCATATTGAATAGCCTTTTTGGGCTTAAGATAAACCTCTAATGGTAAACCGATATACTCCGCAAGTTTCCTTAATATTCTCTTTCTTAATGGATCGTTGCTAGACGATATTTTTAGGGTTACTGGTAGGCTTAAAGCGAATGAGGCAAGATCATAGTCTACGTAAGGGAATCTAACTTCCACATTATGGAATGTGTAGATTTTTTCCTTAGGCTCCAAGCTATTTTCATGCAATCTAAGTGTATCATAGTAGAGATTTTCCTCAACGGCGCTAAAGGATTCACTATAACTCCTAAGATATTTGTGATATCCGGCAAAGAGTTCATCGCTTCCCTGCCCAGAAAATATAGCCCTATAGCCCATCTTAAACGATTTTTCAGCCAGCCAGAATTCGGGGATGCAGATCGCCGCTCTAAGAGCATTTGCTTCTTCAATTAACCACAGAACCTTCGGTAAGGTCTCCTCAACGTCACTTATCGTGTATGTTTCAGCCCTAAACGGTAAACCTATCTCCCTGGATATTCTCTCCGCATCCTCCAGATCCCTCGACCCCTCCAATCCAACCGATATTAAAAGAACATCTTTCACGCACTTCCCAATCATAGTAGCAATAATGCTACTATCTAAGCCTCCTGAGAACGCTATTGAAACCCTATTTAGGCCAACGGACCTCTCTTTAACGGATCTAAAAAGCAAACTATGTATCTTCTTTACGGCTTCATCCTCATCAATTTCCCTTATCTTCTCTCTCTCTAGAACCTTAACTGGCTGAATTCTCATTCCCCCGCTACTCATCTCAGCTAAATTCCCAGGTGGGAAGGATTTTACACGCTCATTCTCCACACCAAGAAGCCATAGTGCTTTCCGCTCTGACGCTAGGGCATAAAATTTTTCTCCCTCACAAAAGTATAATGGTGTAGTACCCATTGGATCCCTCCCTACAAACAATTTATTATCTTTAAGAATTATGAATGAGAATGATCCCCTAACCTTCCGAATAAAATTTTTAATTGAACCTTCTATATCCCCATTCTGCATTATTAAATGGATAACCTCTCCTTTATCGATACGTGGAGAAAAAATCTTTCCATCAAAGATCATCGTGAGATCTTTAGCCTCAATTGGTTGTGGGATATCGTCTAGGAGACTCCGATTGAAATTATACCCCAATGCTATATTTGACTCAACATGTAATCTGCTTAACTCATTAATATCTCTCGTAATAATTGTTTCTCTTCCAGTCGACATGCCATGTAAATCCGCACCCCTATGCTTGAGCGCTTTAAGCATCTTAATGGCTTCTTGAACTACATTGTCCCCGTGTTTAGAGATTATGGCCACTAAGGCTCCCATAAGCCATTAATCCCCTTAAAAAAGCGTTGGTGGGCTCACTAAAATACTCTACTAATCTGCAAATACGCTAGGCTTAGAAAACGCTTGAATTATTAATTCTCGCTCACAAATAAATATTTGCAAAAGAAAAGATATGTATTTAGAGGTGTGGCAGATGCCAATTTTACCCATCGACACCGGGCGTTATGGAACACCTGAAATGCTTAGAGTATTTGAGGAGGAGAATTATATTCAAAAGATGCTTGATGTCGAAGCAGCGCTTGCATGGGCTCAAAGCGAGGTTGGTGAGATCCCAAGGGAGGCTGCTGAAAAGATAATGGAGATGGCTTCAACAAAATATGTGAAGATCAGCCGAATAAAGGAGATTGAGAGGGAGATAAAGCATGACGTTATGGCTCTCGTTAAAGCTTTAGCTGAGGTTTGCGGCTCAAGCGGCGCATATGTACATTTGGGCATAACAAGCTACGATGTTGTTGATACGGCCAGAGCTCTACAGCTTAAAGAGGCCTTAGATATAATTGAGCGGCGTCTAAATGATCTTGAACTAGTCTTACTTAAGCTGGCTGACAGATATAAGCATACAATAATGATAGGGCGCACTCATGGGCAGCATGCTCTGCCAATAACTTTCGGGCTTAAGATGGCTGTTTGGATGCGCGAGGTTTCAAGGCATATCCAAAGGTTAAGGGAATGTAGAAGGCGCATTTTAGTAGGTAAAATGACAGGTGCCGTCGGAACTCAAGCAGGTTTAGGTCCAAATGCATTAAAGATACAGGAGCTCGTGATGAATAAGCTTGGATTACAGCCAGTTGAGGTTTCAACCCAGATTGTTCAGCGGGATAGACACGCTGAGCTCATATGTCTATTAGCGATCATAGCTTCCACACTAGATAAGTTTGCTACCGAGATAAGGGAGCTGCAGCGGACTGAGATAGCCGAGGTTTTTGAGCCATTTGAAGAGCAGAAGCAGGTTGGCAGCTCAACCATGCCTCATAAACGTAATCCAGAAATATGTGAGAGGATATGCGGCTTAGCCAAAGTTGTTAGGGGCCTAGTCATCCCAGCCCTAGAGAATATCCCAACATGGCATGAAAGGGATTTAACTCAATCCTCAGCTGAGAGATTTATTATACCTGAGTCGTGCATTCTAGTTGATTATATGCTACATTTAATGATTTGGGTTCTCTCAAACTTGTGGGTTGACGAGGAAAGGATGCGAAAAAACATTGATTTAACAGAGGGCAGGGCTCTCTCAGAATCCGTTATGATAGTTTTAGTAAAGAAGGGGATGAGCAGACAAGAGGCGCACGAACTGCTCAGGCAATTAGCGATTAAAAGTGCATCTGAGAAAATAACCTTTAAAGAAGCTCTCCTAAAAAATGAGGTAATTAGCAAGATGTTAACAGAGAAGGAAATAGATGAAGCCTTAGATCCAAGAAAATATCTTGGAACCACAATTGAGCAGATCGAACTAGCCATAAAAAAGACTCTTCGGGAAAGGCTTGAAAGAGGCTTAACCCAATAAACTCTCATTTAAGTTTTCTTACTGTTTATTGAAGTGCCCTTTTATGGCTAAAACATCTGTTAAAGCGAAATTATTGAGATTTTCAGATGCTCAACGCAAAATGTGAGAACCTAGGATATAGTGAACGGTACTGGTCCAACAGCATTAGAATTGGCTCTAATGTCTTTAGCTAGTTGCGCAGTGACAACATATACCTCAAATGGCTGGAAACAGTAATGTAGAGTTAAAGAAATTAGAAGTGGTTGTTGAAGTTGAGAAACCAGAAAGATGCCGAAATTGTTAAGCGTTAATCTCATGATCAATGTTTCTGGAAGAGCTGATGAGAGAATCCTAAATGCGCTTTGGAAATGAACTGAAGAGAACTGTCTAGCACTCTACATATTTAGGGATTCAACACCTGTTGAAACGGAATTTAAGGTTACAGTATCTTTTTAATTAATGTGCTATATAAGTTGCATATTATATACGTTATTGCCCACCTTAAATGACTTCATGATTACTCTCTTATCGGGGGTGGAATAACAATTAAGGTCTGCGTTCTAAGGACTCCCTTTATGCTCTGAACCTTTTCAATTATTTTCCCTAGATCAGCCATCTTCTCAAACTCGACCTCTATTACATCATCAAACTGTCCAGTGACGGCATGAGCCTCCATAACACCCTCAATATTGAGCGATGCCTCAGCAACTCTCCATATCATGCCAGGCTCGGAATTCACAAGAATATAGGCCTTCATAACCCCACCAAAATAATACATCCCTTAAAGCGAATAAAAAATTAACCGAGTTTAGGCTTTTTCTCACTCATATATAATTGGGAAATTTAGTGCTATTTCAGAATGAGAAACAAAGGTTGCTGGGTTTATGTGTATTTTAACAGACTGGTATTTTCCCGTAAGCTAAATCCATGCTGAATTTATCTATGTTTTCAAGGTTGTATTCAACTATTTCTTCAACTCTTTTCCTGATAAAGTTGAAGTATGCTTCTGACTCCGTAATTAATTGCACAGCCGTTATTACTGGTTGATCTATCGGCTGCCCAATTTTACTTAGCATCCAAACGTAAACCTCTTTTACGCCACTGACTTCACTGTAGATTTCGTTTGCAATCTTATGGGTCAAGAGATTATATATTTTACCCACATGGCTAACGGGGTTCTTGCCAGCAGCAGCTTCAGAGCACTGTGGCCTGTTAAGTGATATAAGACCATTAACTCTATTACCCCTACCAACCTGCCCTGAATCGGCGCCGTCAGCGCTAGTCCCAAGAACGGTTAGGTATATGCCATTTACTCCCCTACCGGGCGCGTCTAAAGTATTTAACTCAACGTGAATTCTTTCAAAGCCATCATTCATTTTATTGATAAAGCTCTCTATGTCCTCAAGAACTTCCTTCTTCCTCTCAAAATAATGCTCTTCATCAGTTATAAAGCGGTCTATGAAAGCCATCGAAACCGTTAAATTTAGGTCCCTATGCTTCCGGAACCCCATGACCTTAATATCTTCACCAGTCTCAGGGAATCTCCTTTTGAAATCTCCTGAGTTAAGATACTTTTCTAAGTTAAGAACAATTCTCTCCGTTTTAGTTAGAGGCGCCCATCCCACAGCTGCTGAAGTATCGTTTGCTTCAAGAACTCTTCCGCCGCGCCTAAAGATATCAGTAAGTGCTTGAGAGCCAGGCTGTATCTCAACTTGATATTTCACATGCTCTTCTGGATCAACAAATCTGAGATTCCTTTTAAACCACTCTTTAGCCGTTTGAATGGCTATCTCAGCAACTGGAATCTTAATGTTATCAACCTCAAACGTTGCCCTATCGCCAAATATGAGTTTCATAGGTTTTTTAATAATTCCTCCACCAAACCTAACCTCAACCTCACCGGCTACAAGAAGGGACTTGTCAATATTATGATGCATTATTGTCCCAACCCTCTCAAGATACTCTCTGCAGAGGTTCACTGAAACCTCATTCATTATTGAATCGCATATAGTATCTGGGTGACCTAAACCCTTCCTTTCGACTATCTCAATCTCCTGCTCCTCAAGTGGAATGCTCTTTAATGGTAGAATAGATATATTCCTCATTTCATGCTCGCCTAACACATCTTAACTGATGATTATTGCGTTAGTCAATATATAATTTACGGTATAAAAATTTTAAAAAATATGTAATATAACGCATAAAAATCGCAGTTAGATTATCCTTCTAGTGCCGCAATATTGACAAATAATTTCAGTTTAAGGCATAAGCGTTCCACAATGTTTACTGGGACCATGACAGCCTCACGAGCTGCTCCACCTCACCAACATTAATTAATCTTTTTCCCTAAAAATAACTTGGCTTTAGGATAAAAGGATAAATAGCCGTTCTAAGTATTATTTATGTGAAAATATAACTGAAGGTTATTTTTTATGATAACTGGGTCAATGCTCAAAAAAATGAGAATTGAAGCTGGATTAACACAAAGCCAGCTAGCTAAGATGGTCGGCGTCTCGCAAGCCCATATAGCTAAAATAGAGAGCGGAAAAGTTGATCCTAGATTATCTACAGTAAACAGGATTTTACAAATATTGACTAGTGGACGCGGTAAGAAATGTGGAGAAATAATGACTCGCGAAGTAATAACGACAACACCAAAGGAGAAGATAAAGAAGGTTAGTGAGATAATGGTGAAGTATGGTATCTCGCAGTTACCAGTTATGGATGGAAACAGGGTTATTGGCATGGTAACTGAGGAGGGTATTGTACGCAACCTGAGCCCAAATATAGCTGAAGAGCCCGTTGAAAAAATTATGGAGCCGCCCCTTCCGACAGTACCAGAGGACACTGATATAAGCGTTATAAGGCCGCTGCTAGAAATACACCCAGGGGTTTTGGTTACTAGGAGAGGAGAGCTTGTTGGAATAATAACGCGCTCAGACCTTCTGAAAGTCATATAGTGCGCACATAACATAGCGCAGCCGCTATTTTTAGAAAATTTCTCCATCTAAACTTTTCTTAATCTTCTTAAATAGCCCTCTTTTTCTCCTATTGAATTTTAACCCTAAAATCTTCTTTTACCACATTTAAGACGACGTTAGTTACTGTTCGCTTAACGTATGGCATTGATATAAGCCTTTTAACGAAGGTGTTTAATCCATACCTATCCTTAAACCTAGCTATTACGGCTATATCGAAGTCCCCAGTTATATCATAAACTGCAGCGACATTATCGTTTTTTGCAATCTCATTCTCAACCTCAACCAAATGAGGCCCTTCAGCCTGAATGAGTATAATGGCAATCATTCCATAACCAACCTTCGCCGGATCAACAAGAACCGTGTATCCTTTCAAGATGCCTTTTTCCTCTAAGGTTTTAACGCGATTATATGCTGTTCCAACGGATATTCCGAGCTTACTGGCTATTTTATTGAAGCTTATTCGCGAGTCCTCCTGTAGCAAATTAAGTATTTGAGCATCTATTTCATCAATTTCATTAGGCAAGGAAGATTGCACCCATTTTCAACTTGAACATTTATTCAATAAAATTCATTTTATTTAAAAATTTCTCAAAGACCAGCGAAAAATTTATATGTAAATATGTAATAAAAAAGCAATTTATTGAATGAATGGTGGCGGTGCTTGGAACGCGAGGAATACATTAGAAGAGCCATTGAACTCCTAAAATCATACAGGGTTCGATGGGTCCACTCAACATTCGTTGATATAAGAGGCTTAATGCAGGACGTAGTTGTACCTGCGAGGGAGTTTATTGAAGGGAATGCTTTCACAGCCGGCTTGGGCTTCGACGGCTCATCAGTTAGAGGTTTCAAGTCAATCGAAGAATCGGACATGGTTCTTATGCCAGATCCGAAAACATTGGCGATAATTCCTTGGATGAGTGATGAAAGCCAAAGGAGCGCCATTGTAATAGGAGATGTCTGTGAAGCATATGGTGAGAAAGAACCGTCGGAAGTCGATTCAAGGGGTTATGTTGCGAAGAGGGCGGCTAAGGCCGCTGCTGAAATGGGCTATACTGAATGCTTCTCCCCTGAACTAGAGCATTTCATATTTACGTCAATTGATCCAACGAAGCTTGTTTGGGATCTTTGGGTTAGCCCGGATGGTGGTAAAGGCGATTCTTGGGGAGCCCCAAGGGTTGTACCCCAATCCCCGGAGATCACCAGCGGCGGATATGTTTTAAGGCCTAAAGAAGCTTATTATAGGCCACCTCCAGAGGATACAACAATTGAGTATAGGAATGAGGTTTCAGCGGTTCTAGAGGATTACTTTGGATTTAAGATTGAGAAGCATCACCATGAGGTTGCTACGGCTGGGCAGATTGAGATAGACTTTCAGTATGGTCCGCTTGTGGAGACCGCTGACAGAACCATATATTATAAGTTTGTGGCAAAGAATATAGCTAAGAAACGCGGTTTAATAGCAACTTTCATGCCGAAACCAATCTACTTGGACAACGCCAGCGGCATGCATATACACATGTCGCTATGGAAAGGTAATACTAATGTGATGTATGATGAGAACGATGAGTATGCAGAGCTTAGCCAAACTGGAAGATACTTTATAGGCGGCTTACTTGAGCATGCCAAGGCTTTAACAGCGATATGCTGCCCCACGGTAAACTCCTATAAGAGACTTGTTCCAGGATTTGAAGCGCCAATCTATATTGTTTGGTCACGTCGGAATAGATCGGCATTAATTAGGATACCAGTCTACTATAAAGGGCCGGAATATGCATCCCATAAACGTGTTGAGTATCGCGGCGCCGACCCTTCATGTAACCCGTACCTAGCATTTGCTTGTCTGCTAATGGCTGGACTTGATGGAATAAAGAAGAAGATTGATCCCGGCGATCCTGTCGACGAAGACATTTATAAGTTGACTCCTGAGAGGAGGAGGGCTCTGGGCATAAGCGAGTTGCCAACAACCTTGAAGGAGGCCCTCGAGGAGATGAAGAGCGATGAGGTGATCCATCGAACCCTTGGAAGCCACATTTTTGATTCCTTCATAGAATATAAGATGAATGATTGGCACCAGTACTGTCTCTACATAACACCATGGGAGATAATGAAGTATCTTGATTATTAGGGGTGATTTAAAGTATGTTTCAAGATTTAGGAGGGGGTGATCAAATATGTTGAGGGCATATATATTTATTGAAACAAAACCTGGTACATCCCTAGATGTCGTTAAGAGGATAAAGAACACTGTTAAAGAAGTTGTTCAAGCAGACGCGATATATGGTAGATTTGATGCGATCGTTATAATTGAAGCGCCCAGCTTAGAAAGCATAAATGAAATATTATATAAAGTTATCGAGAAGGATCCAAACATTATACACACCGAGACATCGCTAACCTTAACCGAGATAGAATAGAAGATTTGGTGTTAAAGAATGTCGGCAGCTAAGGATCTTAGGAGAAAAGCTTTGAGGGCTTTTGTTTTAATTAGAACGAAGCCTGGAACATCCGAAGAAATAGTTAGATCTAGGAGAATAAAGGGCGTTAAAATGGCTAACTCTGTTCTCGGCAGATATGATGCTGTCGTCGTTATAGAGGCTGGAAGTCTTAAAGAATTACAAAAGATAATTTATGAAATGATTGAGCAGCACCCAAATGTTGTGCATACTGAAACGTTAATATCAATATTCCATCCTCCGGGGTTAAACTATCAATATAATAGTGAAAGGCAGAAAACGGAGGGATGATTGGAATGATAGATCATGAAGCCATTAGAAAAATGGCCTTCGAGAACATATATTTTAAGCTCTCGCTGAAGACCGACCCCATAATTGACGATACGACGCTTAGGGATGGAATACAGATGCCTGGATTAGCGGTTTCACCGGAAGATGCTGCGAGGATAGCCTATTTACTCGATGAAATTGGTGTTGAACGCATAGAACTGCATCATTATCAGAAACCAGATAAGGAGGCTATTAAACTTATTCAGAAGATGGGTTTAAACGCTCGGTTAGCTGGATGGTGTAGAGCTGTTAAAGAGGATATAGATGATGCAATAGACTGCGGCTTTGAAGAGGTTGGAATATCCCACCCAGTCTCTTACATACATTTCATGGCCAAGTGGCCAGAGAAATCTCCAAACGACCTCTTAAATAGGGTTATTGAAGTGGTTGAATACGCAGCTAAAGATCATGGGTTAAGAGTATTCGTTCACGGTGAAGATAGCACGAGAGCCGACTGGGAATTTGAGAAGAGATTTATTAACGCTGTTGCCGATGCTGGGGCAGAATGCTATAGGATATGTGATACTGTTGGGGTCGGTCTCTCTGATCCAAACGCGTCCCTACCAAACGGTATACCGGCGAAGATTAAGGCCATAAAATATGAGACGAAGATAAGGGATATAGAGATTCATGCACACGATGATTTTGGGAACGCTGTGGAGAATACCATGGCGGCTGTTAGGACCGCATCCGGCCTGTGGGATAGGATCTATTTAAGCACGACGTTCCTTGGAATAGGTGAGAGGGCTGGAAATGCTGAGACGGAAAAGGTTATAATGAACTTATATATGCATTATGGTGTCAGGAAGTTTGAGGGAAAACTAAGTAAGCTGACGGAGCTAGCTGAACTCATAAGTCGGGCAACAGGCTATGTTATTCCGCCAAATAAGGCTATTGTAGGCGCCTACGCCTTCGCCCATGAATCAGGCATCCACACACATGGCGTATTAAATGATCCAGCAACCTATGAGCCTTATCCGCCGGAACTTGTTGGGAATGTGCGTAGACTGACGATAGGAAAGCATTCTGGAAAGGCTATAATTAAGCACAAGATAATTGAAATCACTGGCAAGGAGCCGGATGCGGAGACGCTTACCAGAGTCGTTGAAGAAGTTAAGAAGCTTTACGAGTTTGGGAGGAAAGCGTCGCTTAAAGAGGAGGAATTTAAGAAAATACTTCGGGATGTTGGATTAATTTAGCGCATTAGCTCCCTAAATCTTTTTGTTGCCTCAACCATATTTCTGAGCTTGTTAATGGCGACCTCATAACCTTTCTCTCTAGAGCCATCGACAATAAGGTTCCTGAAACCACAGTCAGGCGTAAAGATTAGGCAGTCGCCATAATCCCTAAACATCTTCATTAACTTAAGGATCTCTTCAACACTTTCTATCCTTGGATCCCTGCTCGATACGCAGCCGATGGACAATATTTTTCCACTATCTCTTAAATCTTTGGGACTATAGACTTTCATGTTTTCCGGCGAATCATGGAATTCATGGCTTAGGAAATCCATGCTGGTCCCTAAAAGAATGCTGGCTAGCTTATGTGAGATTCTGCCGCAAACATGTATCCCTGTTATAGTCTCTCCACAATAATCTCTTATAGAGTTAAGTATTCTCTTAACATCTACCTCAGTGTACTTAAATGGTATTTTCGCTCCAACTATGACTCCTAAAATCGGCTCATCTATGGAGATCATGCTTGCATCCCGTGAAGTAGCTCTACATGTCTCAGACACCGCCTGCATAATCTCTTCCACCAAGTTAATATCTGATAATGCTGTATTGAAAGGTGCTGTTCCGGCCTTAACCTCTATATATGATGCTAGAGTGAATGGTCCAGTTATAGCCGCCTTGACGTTAAAGGCTAAACCTCTCTCTCTAACGTACTTTACAGTCCATAGAAATGGTTCAAGACCTAGTGGTTGAGTAATAAAACCTATTGATTTATCAGCCATCTTATATTTGCCATTCTCCCAAATTACTCCACACCCTTGCCGGACTAAATCGTCCAGAAACTGCTTCCCCATATCTGTTAGTTGAGGGTAGGCGGGGAAATCTATTTCTAAATCAATTAAATCTTTTATGCACCTTTCTCTATTTGCTTCTGAATCATCTAAAGGAAAGCTTCCAATAGTTGATGTATAGAAACCTTTTATCTTCAAGATACCACCATAATCCTTAAACATTAATGCAGAAATAATCCTTTATGCCTTATAAATTCTCTATACCGCTTAAATCTTCTAAATCCTCTGAGTCCTTCATTTCGCTGAGTAATTCAAAACCCTTTAAGATGATTTCACTTTTACATTTCTTGCAGATGACTAATATTTCTTTAAGCCTTCCTTGATCATCCATTCTAACATCCAGTATCTCATAATTTAACCCGCTTTCATCATCGGGCGATATTAGATTGCCGCATGAGGGGCAGGGGAATTCCCCCTCCCCTTCAATCTTTGTTAAATCTATCTTGTAGAGCAGCGTTTCTTGCACGTCCCCTCAATAACTTTTAATTCAATTGCCACCTTAAAAATCTTATAGAAAGAATAAAGTATTTTTTAGAATCTTCGAATTAGTCCCTCAATATTACTTATAGAGCTTAATTCTGTCGGTAACTTTAGGGTTAGATACGCTGCAAAAGTATTATAGTATGGGGCTCCTTTCCTTGAAAATAACGTTAAAATTTTTCCGCCATGATTAAACTTATACCCGCTATCTACGGGTTCATGTCCTCTTATTAGAAGTTTAACGCCTAAAACTTTAAGAAACTTATCGGTTACATCCTCGCCGAATAGGTATCCTGCACCACGCGGGGATGGATATTTTCCATGCAATTCATCTATTGGATCGCTCCATAATATCTCCTCTAAATGGCTCTCGGCAGGATGCTTTTTATATGCGAATGCAAGGTCCTCAATGCTTTTTGCCTCACTTGGTATACCGCCGTGGAGCATTACTATAGCGCCCTCTATAATCACAGCTGTATAAAAGCGCCTGAAAAGCTGACTTAATTCCTTATAGACTTTTAGACCCTCATCAAGACCAAACTTCCTCCTCAAATGGTAGGGTAAGTCATGCGGATGTGCCAGTAAATCTTCCGGTCCCTCATGATTCCCTTGAAGGAGGATTACGTTCTCTGGAAAACTTCTCTTTAATGTTAACACTACATAGTAGACTTCTGGCGAGTATATGCCCCTATCACCATAATCCCCAAGAAAGATTAGATAAATGTCACGATTGTGCTGTACTTTATCTATGAACTTTGTCTCAAGTAATATGTGTTTTAAACTCGCTAAATCGCCATGCAAATCCCCTATGACCGTAACTTCACGGTCAGGCGGCATGCGAATGAGTCTACCAAGAATATCTAACTTTCTTATTCCGTACTCCTGCTCACGAGACAGTATTATATCAACTTCATTAATTAATTCCAGAAAATCCTGTGGCTTAGCAGCTAAAGATTCTTCAATTAGCTTATTTAACTCCATTCTTGTTCTCCAAAGCAAGCTAATATAACAATAAAGCATAATTACTTTAACTTAATATTTCCAAAGATTGTTTTGATAGGAAGTTGAGGTGGTGGTTATGCCTATCCAAAAAGTTAGTTTTGAAGATACTTTGAAAAAGTCTGTTATCGAGCGTCTCTTCTGTACTGGATGCGCTTCATGTGTGATTTCATGCCCATATAACTGCTTAGAGTATGTAGACGGTTACCCAAAGATTGTAAGCGAATGTAAAGTTTGCGGAATATGCGCCCAAGTATGCCCAAGATTTAATTTTTCAATGAGTTCTCTTGAGCATTTTTTGTTTGGCAGGGAGCGTAGTACTGATGAAGAGTTTGGGATTTATAGGCGTATTCTAGTAGCTCAGACGAAAAGTAGCGAGGTCATGGATGTTTGCCAGGATGGCGGTGTCGTAACATCACTTTTAGTATGCGCTATTGAGGATGGATTAATCAATGGCGCTGCTTTATCAGGTAAGAGCCCAGATGAGCCTTTAAAGGGAGTTCCGAAACTCGCCCTCTCAAAGAGCGACATACTTGCATGCTCAGGGACAAGATATACGTATTCACCGAACATGCTTGCGCTTAAAAATGCTGCCCAAAAAAAAGTTGAAAAAATAGCCTTTGTTGGGACACCCTGCCAAATTCATGCTATTAGAAGAATGCAGATACTCCCACTAAAGAAGTATGCGAGTCTAGTTAAATTCACTATAGGGCTTTTTTGTACCGAGAGTTTCTCATATGATGGTCTTATCAAACAACTCTCTAACTCCGGGATTAATCCGAACGATGTTGTAAAAATGAATATAAAGGGTAAATTGATCCTTAAGATGAAGGATGGTGCAACTAACGCGTTGCCTTTAAAGGACGTTAAGGCTGCGGCATGTAATTTCTGTAGTGCATGTACAGACTTCTCTGCTGAACTCGCTGATATATCTGCTGGCGGGTTAGGGCTTGATGGATGGACACTAACAATAGTGCGTACCGATATTGGAGACGAGATAGTTAGGAGGGCGGAGACTAAAGGGTTGATTACATCAAAACCATTAGAAGATAGGCGGGTTATTGACCTATTAGTAAGGCTTTCGAGGAGTAAGAGGGAAAGGGGAGATAAAAGCCATAAAGCATAAATTACTTCGAGGAGCGGGTAAAGTGGCTTAAATGCTGGAGCTGACTAGGATAGCCAATTGATTTAAGCAATATTTCAGTGTTTATTTTTCCCGCAGTAAATGTTTTGCCTGTTTTCCTGTTAGTGATAGTTATTATAGCTGGCGCAAATATTTGTGGATCAATTTTGTAGAAGTCTTGTCCAACCTCCCTGAATATCTCTGAAAAAGGTCTTCCATAATCTTTTGAGACTAAAGAAGTGGCCCTCTCCGTAATCTCCCTTAAATGTTCATCGTCCCCATGCTCCACTACATAATATGTTAGGCCCCCGTAAAGGATCGCGTCATTCCCCCTACCCATAGACTCAATAGTATCTGGGTGGACTGGTAGAATAGGCGCCTGCCCAGAAGCATGCAGCACAATCTTCGGATCTAAACCAAGCTCAGTGAGCCTATACATGCCAACCTCAACAACCCTGCCAGAAATTTGGGTTAAGCCAGCAATTGAGGCTGTTGGCACAACTATTATATAGAGACTCTCCGGAGGCACGCGGCATGATTCCGCAATTATTTTTATGACCTCTTCAGGCGGTTCTCTATCGGTCTCTAGAACGAGTACGGTCTTGCTGGCTTCATCTCTATACCCTATCTTCTCATAAATGCCTTTTGGTTTAAGCGCTAGTGCCCTAGCTGGTCCGGAGCCCATAGCCATATATTCGCCAACTCTTATCCTCCATCCAGCCATCTGTGAACCTAAAGTTGAGATTGATGGGTAATCCGTATAGATGCTTATTGATGGAAGAATAATGCCGCCTAAACTCATTAGCGATAGGGAAGTATCGCCGAGTCCGCCTAAACATATTTTAGTTATCAACTCTCCTATAAGGAAGCCGCCTCTAGCGTTTATTCCGGCGTCAATTATGTGCGCGCCCAACGGGTCTTTCTTAACAAGAACATTGTATTTACTAGGGTTTTTGCAGATTTCTTTAACAATTTCCATAGCTTCCCTATTAACGCTTGGAGTAGACATTAATCTTCAACCTCTAAAGGTACTTCTCGTAAAAGGCTAGGTGTGGGTTCCTAGACTTTGATATGAAGAGCTTACCCTCACCGTTATCCGCTATGTCGCCTATAAACCTGTAGAAGGGGCCGCTGATCTTCTCTCCATTAATATCAACATTAGGCCTTATGCTGTCTATAGTAAATGTCGGAATAACTGATGGGATGTATCCACATATGATTATTCTGCCATTACGCATTGCTGCTCCAGCCTCACCAGCACAATCTCCCCGAATAAGTATTGTTCCATCAATCATACCTATTCCAGCAAAATGTTTAACTGAACCGTAAACTTTAATTGTTCCACCTCTCATTAAATGACCAATTTCCCTTCCTGCATCACCATGAATAATTATTTGACCACCCATCATCCCATCCTTACTCCCGCGATATGGCGCGCCAACATAATCTCCAGTCGAACCTTTAACCTCTATCCTCCCGCCTTTCATTGAGCCACCAAGCCATGAATCTGCATACCCATTAACAATTATTTCGCCGCCACTCATTCCCTCACCTAGGTGCATGCCTACGTTACCCTCAATAATTATTTTGCCGCTACTCATGTTAGCTCCAATTCTTCTAACCTTAATAAAGTTGCCAACAAGTTTTATAACAATGTTATCTCCTTCGATCTCACGTTCAAACCTAACATCAAATAAGTCGCCTAGGCTCTTGAGTTTATTACCCTCCCAAACCTTAAGCTTCAAAATTTCCTCAAGGTTCTTCTCACCGAATATGTCTGGCGATATGCAATCAGCGTACACTGGAACCTTAAACTCATATTTAGGAATAATTTGATAGATAATTTCTTTACACCCCCGCCCTAACAAATATTGGCGCTGAAACCTTAAGAAACCTTTCCGGAATAAAATAGTTCTCAAATTCAACGGTCCAGTACTCCCTGAACTTCCTCTTTAAGTCGCTAGGAGCCTTTATCGTGTCGCCTATTTGAGGAGATGTTTCGAAGTTTATCCAGTATGTTCTCCCATCTAAAACCTTAACGATTTCGCCGTTAATTGCAACTATTTCCCCGCCCTTAATCGTATAGGCGGCTCTAGAGAAGGCCCTGCGAACAGCCCTATAATCTCTCGACGGATCAACTTTCTTGGGATTAATGTTGTAAATAGCTATGTCGGCGTCAGCACCAACCCCCAGGTGACCCTTATTCTTTAAGCCAAGAGCTCTTGCCTGACCAGCTCTTGTAACTATTGCTATTTCGTAGAACGTGAACTCCCTATCTATGCTTGGCAGGAGCGATCTGGCTCTAGCCCTTCTATTAATCTTCTTCAACGTTTGTTCTCTAGCTCTCTCACTCATGAGCCAGGATATTATCTTAGGATACGATGTAAATGGCCCGCCATTCGGGTGGTCGGTGGTTAAATAGATTTTCCACGGATCCTTTATTAGCAGGGCTAGCTCAAGCCCAATAGACCACATTGTTGCATGGACATAACTTTTACGCCTATACTTGAATGGAACAATGCCCGAGCTAGTTTCAACCTCAACATCATGATTAACCCACTTATTACCGCTCAGCTCGTAGAGCGTGAACTGCCATGGCCCATCAGCGGTCATGGTTGTTGTATCCGTGAAGATTACCTGCCCCATATCTAACGTGACGTGGCTGTGGCTGTTAACGTACTTGGCTATTTCTTCAGCGCCAGATCTCATGTTAGCCCAGCTATCGCCTTTAAAGGCGCTAAACTGGCAATGCGTGATATGAATGACCGGCCTATTAGAGGTTGCTAAATCCTTAACACAATCCATTGTCTTAATGGTCGTTATATAATTGCCCGGTTGACCGAGCCTATTTGTATGAACATGGATTGTATGCGGTAAATTAAGGATTTTATTAACCATGCATAATCCTCGAATTATCTCTCTAGGGGTTATATCAAAGTATGGAACTGGATCATCCAAATCCTTAACATTCCTGCCGAAGCCCCACGCCTCTAACCCGCCAGGATTAACTATTTTAATCGCGTAGCCCTTAGTTGCCACAATAATCCATGCAACGTGTTCAGCACATTCTTTGACTAATCCATCTTTAAGGAATTCTAGGACAAACCACCAATCCCCGAGGAGTGGATATGTTACCTTGTCAACTATCGGAGTGTCTTCAAGCTCCTCATGCGTATGCCTAGCCTCTAGGGGAGGCATTGAAGGGTTACAGAGAAATGTATAACCCATACGTGCGTAACGATAGCCCGTTGTAAATGTTGATGGAATTGAGTGGCCAACACCGGATCTGGTTATCGCCGTTTTAGGCTCAACATCATATACATGATCTTCAGGTCTCAGAAGTCTCCCAGAATTCACTTCTGAGCCAGCTATGTGGGTGTGTATGTCTATTCCACCGGGCATAACAATCATGCCAGATGCATCGATCACTTTTGCTTTATGCTCATCAACGTCCTCAACTATCCGCCCATCCTCAATGGATATATCCATCACTTCACCGTTAACGTTATTTAGCGGGTCGTAAACTAGACCATTTTTTATAAGTAAGCTCATACTCAAATCTCTTCCTTAAACGCTGGCCAACAGAGATTTTTAAATTTACTTTAGGGATTTATTTAACTATCGTTCAGAGCACAAAATATTTTAACAGTTGCATTTAATCCAGTAACTTAGCGAGAGTGTAGCGCTATTCGCTCTAGCTCGTTTCTTCGCTGTATGGCATAGCTCTTTAGATCCTTATTTGCAGCCAAAATTATCTCTTCAGCTAAGCATTCCTCAAAGGACTTTGGATTACTGAAGGCTGCCAACCTCGCTCCCTCAGCGATCCATCTTAGAGCTAGGTCCACTCTTCTTTGAGGCGATACGTCAACGGCTTGATGATAAACTATTCCACCATACATTATCCTCGTTGTATCCTCGCAAGGAGCGGCGTTCTCAACAGCCCTAACGAGAACTTCAATAGGGTTTTTACCAGTTTGAAGGTGAATTATCTCAAAGGCGTTCTTCACAAACTTTATTGCCCTAGCTTTCTTGCCAGCATTTTTGCCTGGGCGCATGAGCTGATTAACAAGTCTCTCAACGATGTTTACTTCAGCCTTCCCAAACCTATAGTGCTCATGCCTACCCATGGAGTGTGGTACAATAACAGGCTTAAGGCATATATACCTCTTAAGCCCAGGGTCATTAACCTCTATACCCTTCCAGCTCCACTTACCGAAGAGCAGAAACTCATCATACCACTCCTCAGGTATATTGTTGCTGCTCAACTTTCCCTCCACCTGAATCAGAAATATTTTGGATTAAGCCGAGTTATTTAAGTATTGTGGGCGCTGGAAATAACCATCAGTGACATTTTAGAAGGCTAGTATTTTCCAAGGAGCTTAAGCAATATAGCCTTCGCCGAATATAGTCTATTCTCGCTCTGCTCATATATTATTGATCGAGGATCTTCAATAATATCTGAGCTTATTTCATACCCTCTATGTATCGGCATGTCATGCATTATCCAAGCATTGCATCCCGAAAGATTCTCCTTGTTTATCTGATATGGCATCATAAGCTTTATGCGTCTCTCCTTTTCCTCAGCGTATTTAGGATCAAAGAAGAATTCCATGTCAATCCATGTGTCCGTGTATATGAAGTCGGCATCTTTTATGGCTTCTTTAAGGTTCAGCGTTGTCTTCCATAACCCAGTTTTTTTGGCCTCCTCTAAGAGTTCATCATCCCTCGATGGCTCATTAAATATCGGTGTGACGGTAGTTATCTCTATGCCAATCTTTGTGCAAGCTTCAATTAGAGAATTGCATACATTATTATGTATGCCGACGTAGACGAGTTTCACACCTCTTAATTCGCCTTTCTTCTCCTTCATCGTTATTAAGTCGGCTATTACTTGGGTTGGATGATATTTCTCGTCGCAGCCGTTTATAATTGGAACTCTTGAAGCTTTAGCCATCACCTGTAGGTCAGAGTTTCTTAATAGACGAGCTAATATGCAATCAACGTTCCGCGAGAGGTATTGTGTCTCATCGTATATGTCTGCTAGGGTGAAGTTTGTTGCTCTCCAATCTAAGTAGATTGCGTGCCCGCCCATTTGCGTCATGGCAACCTCAAAAGAGACTCTAGTCCTAGTGGAAGTCTTCTGGAATATCATAGCTAAAGTTTTACCGTGTAAAGCGTCGCTGTATTTCTCTGGATTATATTTTATCTCTATGCCCTTATCAACTATCTCCATAATCTGCTGTCCAGATAAACCCTTAAAGTTTATCAGGTGCATTCCATCCTCCTCCAAACAAAAATATGCTCGCAAATCTATTAAGTATTTACCATAGTTAATGGCAAGGTTTTTACATTGATACCACGTATACTCCTTTCTTGGAGGGAAATTATTGAGTATTGAGCCGGAAGATATAAAAGCCCTTAGAAGCGAGGTAGCTAGGCTAACTCTTGAAATAATACGCTTATCGGGAGAGAGACTCGCTATAGCTAGGAAGATAGGCGAGATAAAGGCTGAAAGAAACATGCCTATAGAAGATCCCTCCGTCGAGAGTGATCTGAGGGCTAAGGTCATTGATTTAAGCAAGAAGAATGGTTTAGACGTAAATTTTGCACTCAAGCTCCTAGATCTATTAATTGAGGAATCTAAGCGCGTACAGCGTGATGTCATTGAATCCAGGTCCAATAAGAGGTGATGGAGGGTCTATCAAGGTTGATAGTTGCTATAATTGGCGGAGCAGGAAGAATGGGTTCCTGGTTCGCAAAATATTTTCTCGAGCATGGTCACGAGGTTGTGATATCAGATATAAACATGGATAGGGCTGAGATTATCGCTAAATCCCTAAACTTAAGGTTGGCTAAGAATAATATTGAAGCTGCGAGAATAGCTAACTTAATATTTGTAGCAACACCAATCAACGTAACACCGGGTGTTTTATCTGAGATAATGCCAGAATTAGGGGAGAGTAAAATTGTTGCTGAAATATCCTCACTTAAATCTAATGTTCTCCCGACTTTGAAGAAGATTGCTAACCGGGGAGTAAAGAGTCTATCTATTCATCCCTTGTTTGGTTCAGGCGCCCGTGGGATGGCTGGTGAAAGGATTGCGCTGATACCCGTAAGTGACCAATTGGTGGAGGAAGATTTGGCTAAAAGAATCTTTCCGGAAGCTAAAATAGTTGTTGTAGATTTTAAGGTTCATGATGAAATTATGGCCTTAACCCTCGCCTTGACACACTTTATCAACATTGTTTTCGCGTCAGTTGTCAGTGAGGAGAATATATCCCTGCTTAGGAATCTCGGTGGAACAACATTTATATTGCAGCTAGCAGTAAGTGAGGCCGTCATGGCTGAGGATCCATCGCTTTATGCGTCAATACAGATAGGTAATGAGCATACAATCAAGTATCTGAGTAAATTTATGTCTAAAGCTGCAAGGTTGAAAAACATTATTGAAAATAAGGATTTTAAGGGTTTTGTGGAGTTCTATAGGCTTACTCAAGAGATGATCTCTAAGGATGAGGAGTTTGCAGGAGCCTACGAGAGAATGTACCGCGCGCTTAAAGCCCTTTAAATTACTCTAACCAAGATTCTTCAATTAGTTAGTCCTTAAGTTTTATTAGGGTCTTCGTGTTCATGACCCATGGAATCTTTCTTATCTCATCCACCTTATTATTTAAATCATCAATAGTGTAGGTTCTAATGAAAGCCGCGATGTCATATTCCCCCGAAACCTCAAAAACCTTATCTGCAATCCTCCTTATTTTCTGAGCAACCTCCTTAGTTTTAGCTGGCTCAGTTTCAATTAAAACTATCCCCTCAACCTCAACGCTCGTCTCAATAGTGAACTTTTTTATTACTCCCTCATCCTTTAGCTGCTTTATCCTCCTTCTTACTGCACCCTCAGTTAAACCAACCAGCCTTGCTATATTAATGTACTTAGCTCTAGCATCCTCCTTCAAAATACTCAATATTTTAAGATCTATTTGGTCCACAATTAAAGTTATACTATTTTCTGGAAAATAATTTTTTTGAAAAGGCTGATGCTTTATTACGATTTTCGTAGCAATGAAACGAAAAACATAAATAATGAATAATTTAATCACAAATTACTTTATGGGTGGTGCTAAATGAGGGTTGAAAAATTTGAGGGATGTTATACTGCCCTAGTAACGCCTATGAAAGACAATTTTGAGGTTGACTTTGAAGGCTTAAGGAGACTTGTTGAATTCCAAATCGAGGAAGGTGTGAGCGGATTATTGGCTGTTGGGACTACTGGCGAGAGCCCGACACTTACGCATGAGGAGAGCATAAGGGTTATTAAAGAGGTATATGATATTGCTGGCGACAGATGTGTGGTTATCGGTGGGACGGGAAGCAATTGCACGGAGAAGACGATTGAGTCGACCAAGGAGGTATATGACTTCGGCGTTAGATGCATCTTGCTTGTTGACCCATACTATAATGGCCCCAGCTCCCTTGAGATAAGGAGAGAATATATTGAGCCGGTTGCCAGGATGTTTCCAGACGTTTATGTGATACCGTATGTCATCCCGGGTAGAACTGGGACTCAGCTTTTGCCCCAGGATCTGGCGATTCTACATTCACAGTTTAAGAATGTTAGGGCTGTCAAGGAGGCAACTGGAAATATTGAGAACATGAAGTTAACTAGAAAACTTTGTGGCGAAGATTTTGACATATTGTCTGGTGACGATGATAAAACCTATGAGATGATGACCAACCCTGATATAAGGGCAAGTGGAGTGATATCGGTCACGTCAAATGTGGCGCCCAGAGCAACCCAGAGGTTCACTAAATCTATTCTTGAGGGTAAGATTGATGAGGCAAGGAGATTATTTGAGGCCCTTAAGCCCCTATTCTCTATAGTAACCGTTAGAACTGAGGAGGAAACCCCGTATGGTAGTGTTCCATGTAGGGCTAGAAACCCACTTCCATATAAGACGCTTATGAGTGTTCTCGGTATGCCTTCCGGACCATGCAGGCGCCCACTTGGGAAGATGACGAAGAAAGGCTTAGATGTAGTGTTAAGCGCTGCCAGATCTGTTTACGAAAGAAACCCGGAGATCCTCAAGCCCATAGAAGACTTCTTCGATGTAGACTTAAGCAAGCGCCTATATGATGAGGACGCTTGGAGGAATCTAGCCTATGACCAATATTAGACTATGTGTTGCTGGCGCAACCGGCAGAATGGGAAGCACTTTAATTAGAGAAGCGGTTGCAAGAGGATTTAAAATTGTTGGAGCCGTTGCCGCTAGGGATGACCCCAACATAAATAGAACATTGAGAGAGGCTGGAATCTGCGACCTAAATGTTAAAATAGTTGACCCATCAAAGATTCCAGAAGCTGTGAGTGAGGCTGATGTATACGTTTCCTTCACTACGCCTGAAGCTGAAGTCGCTAACCTGCCAGTTGTAGCTAACTTAGGTAAGAAAATCGTTATGGGAACAACAGGCTTCACGGATGAGCAGATGAAGATTATTAGGGAAGCCGTTTCAAATAAAGTGGCAGCGGTTTTTTCACCAAACTACGCCATAGGCATAAACATTCTTTTTGGGCTACTACGTATGATGAAGGTCTTCCCACCAGGCTACGACTTCAGCATAGTGGAGATTCATCATTCAGGCAAGAGAGATGCTCCAAGCGGAACGGCGAAGAAAATTGGTGAGATAATATCGGAAGCTAGGGGCTATACGAGCATATCCTATGGGCGGGAGGGCCTAAACGTTAGAAAACCAGGTGAACTGGAGATCCTAGCGGTTAGGGCTGGCGGAGTTCCAGGCGTTCACGAAATAATTATAGCTGGTCCATACGAAATGATACGTATAGAGCACACAGCCTTCTCTAGGAGCGTCTTCGCCCAAGGAGCATTATATGCTGTTGAATGGGTTTATAAGCAAGATAAACCTGGAATTTATAGTATGAATGACGTGTTAGGTTTAGTTTAAAGGAGGGAAAACTCCCTCTTAATGGGCAGAGTTGTAGTGAAATTTGGTGGAGCAGACTTAGCTAGCGGAGAAAAAATTAGAAGAGCTGCTGAAATGGTATTAAATTCCGGGTTTAAGGAGATTGTTGTCGTAGTTTCTGCTATGGGCGAGACAACAGACAACCTCGTCAAAGTAATATCGGAGATAGGCAGCATAGATGACCGCGATTACGCCGATATACTTTCGATGGGTGAGCGGACAAGCGCGCGCATATTCTGTTCAGCATTGAGAGCGCTAGGTGCAGATGCCGTTTACATAGAGCCTAGCCACGAGGAGTGGCCAATTATAACAGACTCAAACTTTAGGAATGCTAAACCACTTCTTGAAGAGACTTGTAAGCGAGTCCAGAAATATATTGAACCCCTATTAGCTGAGGGTAAAATAGTTGTTGTCTGCGGATTTCTAGGTAGAGATAAGGATAATAATGTTACAACCCTTGGGAGGGGTGGAAGCGATACCACAGCTCTATTACTAGCGAACTGCTTAAAGGCTGATGAGGTTATACTCGTTAAAGAGACAGAGGGCGTTCTATCAGCCGACCCTAAAATTGTTCCAAATCCACGCACGCTTGATAGGCTAAGTATACATGAAATGTTCACCTTAGCTCATGGAGGAGCAAAGATAGTTAAAGCCGAAGCCCTAAGATATAAGCTTCCAAACCAAAAATTGAGAGTTGTTAGCTTTTCTTCTGGAGATTTAAGGTCTCCTGGAACGGAGATAGTTGGAGTCTTCAACTCAAACTCCTTTGAAGTTAAGGGCGAAACTGGTTTAGCCGCCATAAGCTTGCTCTGCGATATAGAGCCAGGCAATTTAAGCCAAATATTTGCTGCACTTGCTGGAAATAGAATACTTGGCGTCAGCACAGGTGAAAAATCTCTCACAATTTTCATATCGGCGTCGAATTTAAGGGATTTAATGATTAAGCTACATGACTTAAACGCTGTTAAGGCTTTGAGCTGTTTAACTGGTGTCGGTCTTATTGAGGTGACTCACCCAGTATTTGTTGATTCTCCCGGATGGGTTGCTAAGATAACTAACGCTCTAGCTTCTAAGAAGATAAACATTATTGAGGTTACAACTAGTAAATCTACAATAAACATATTTATTGATGAATCTAAATTTGAAGAGGCCATTAAAGTTATGAGGGATGCGCTTGAAGCGTAGAAATGTGGCCATATTGGCCGCAACTGGAACCGTTGGACAGAGGTTTGTTCAATTATTAGAGAACCATCCATGGCTGGAGATATCCGTATTAGCGGCGTCCGAACGTTCCGCAGGCAAAAGGTATAAGGATGCTTGTGTATGGCGTATGGAGACGGATATGCCTAGAGAGATAGGTGAGATGACCGTTGTCAATACTGACCTTAAATCTGTTAAAGAGGCTGGAGACGTAGACTTAGTCTTCTCGGCCCTGCCGGGTGATATAGCTGGTCCGATAGAAGAGTCTTTCGCTGTGGAGTTTCCGGTGCTTAGTAAAGCCGCAGCCCATAGGATGGATGAGGATGTCCCGCTCTTAATCCCGGAAGTTAACCCGGAGCATCTCGAGCTCATACCGATACAGAAGCGTAAGCGCGGCTGGAGCGGCTTTATATCAACTGACCCTAACTGTTCAACAATACAGATGGCTATGACTTTAAAACCCTTAATGAAATTCGGTTTAAAGAGAGTTGTTGTGACAACGATGCAGGCTCTAAGCGGGGCTGGCTATCCAGGCGTTGCATCACTTGACATAATTGATAATATTATTCCATACATTGCTAAGGAGGAGGAAAAGATGGAGATTGAGACAAAGAAGATTCTCGGAACATTTGATGGCGAAAAAGTTAGAATGGCTGATATAATTATAAGTGCCAGCTGCAATAGGGTTAATGTTAAGGATGGGCACCTAGAAGTTATATATGTTGACCTTGAGGATAAGCCTAGTATTGAAGAGGTTAAGGAGGCGTTCAGAAGATTCACCGGAGAGCCCCAAAAACTTAAGCTCCCAACAGCCCCTGAGAAGCCTATAATTGTTAGGGATGAAATTGATAGACCACAGCCTAGGCTTGATAGAGATGCCGGGGGCGGAATGAGTGTCGTTGTTGGGCGGATACGCAGCGACCCAGTTATGACGATTAAGTATCTGTGTCTTGGGCATAACACAATCAGAGGTGCTGCTGGAGCTGGAATATTAAGCGCTGAGCTCATGATTGCCAAGGGATACATTTGAATGTATCCTAGGAGGAATAATGATCTTGGATGCAAATTTTTTATCTCATAATTTTTTAGAGAATAGAGGCGGATTACTATACATTGATGGAGTATCAGCCATTGATCTTGCCGAAAAATTTGATACGCCAATATATGTTCTAATTGAGAATCGCATACGTGAGAACTTTCGGAAAATTAGGGATGCTCTGCTAAGAAATTACGATAAAATTAGGGTTTATTACTCCGCCAAAGCTAACACGAACCTAGCGGTCTTAAAGATTCTTGAGAGTGAAGGAGCATATTTAGACGCCGTGAGTCCAGGAGAGGTCTTCCTAGCGCTTAAAGCTGGCTTCACACCCAATAAAATACTTTTTACTGGAACAAGTGTTAGAGATGACGAACTTAAATTTCTCGTAGACTCCGGCGTATTAATTAATATTGACTCAATATCACAGCTAAGGAGACTTCTTAAGATTCATGTTCCAGAAATATTATCTATTAGGGTTAATCCTGAATTGGGCGCTGGGCATCATGAGCATGTGGTCACGGCTGGTAGAAACTCGAAGTTCGGCTTATGGGAGTCAGATGCCCTAGAAGCCTATAAAATTGCGCTTGATGCTGGCGTTAAGCGTTTCGGTATGCACATGCATATAGGATCAGGGATATTGAGCGTTGAACCCTTCCTTTTAGCTGCTGAGAGACTTCTAAGCATAGCTCACCAAATTCGTAGTAAACTTGGCATAACATTTGATTTCATGGACTTCGGCGGCGGATTAGGCGTTCCATATAAGCCCGATGAGAAGCCTATAAATATAGATGATTTTGCCAATAAAATGCTCAGCTTGTTTAAGAGCAGAATTAAAGAGTACGATTTAGGTGAACCATTCTTCTGCATTGAGCCAGGGCGCTTCATAGTCTGTGACGCTGGCATACTCTTAACTAGGGTAAACACCCTTAAAATAACGCCCTTCAAGAAGTTTATTGGCGTGGACGCCGGATTTAATACACTAATTAGGCCAGCGATGTACGGTTCATATCACCCAATAATCGTCGCGAACAAGCTTAATGATCCCCTAAAGGAGGTATACGACGTCGCTGGGCCACTATGCGAATCTGGCGATATACTGGCTAGGGACAGGATGCTCCCAGAAATCTCCGAAGGTGACTTACTAGCGATATTAAATGCTGGAGCCTACGGCTTCTCGATGAGCTCCCAATATAACTCTAGGCCAAGATGCGCGGAGGTTCTGATAAAAGATGGAAGATATGCCCTAGTTAGAGAGAGGGAGAGCTTAGAGGATCTAATTAGGGGACAGAGAATACCGGATTGGCTGCAAGCCTAAGAACTTATTGTATTACATAAAATCCTTTAAAGACTTTTATCCAAAATTGGCATAGCATGTATGATTCAATGTTTGTTTTATGGGTTGCACAATAGTTTCTGAATAGTTAACTATTTCTCAATCTGGCTACACATAAAAGGACACGTTGCAATACCTTTCAAAGTTCACGAACATTCCAAGAAATTTGTGGATTGGAGCATTAAAGGTTAAGGCCGAGACGGAACGGACGGATAGTTAAATATAAAATGTTGACTATCCGGCAACGGTTTCCCGCATTAAGCGAGTTCCTTTGAATGCTTCTTTATTTTTATTATGGCCTCGGCTATATCGTCCATATCGTCGCTTGATCCCAAAAATAAGTATTGAGGTAGCTCAACAGCCTCCTCAGAGTAAGCTTTCTCTGATACTGGGAGACTTATTTTTGTCTCCACATACCGCTTATAGGCTTCACTCCACTTTGGAAAATACAGTGCCATGTGTAGTGGCGGATGCGGCTTACCGCAAGGTATTCCCTCAGCCCTCAAAGCCATAATGAACTTATCTCGCGAAACGCCATTAAAATATGCTGGATCGTATTTAAAGCAGTATGGCCATGGTTGATGCCTACTTAATCTCTCATCCACTTTAATTGGCTTAACGCCCTCTATCTCCTTAATCCTTTTATCTAAGTAAACCCGGTTTCTCTGCCTAACAGCAATCTGCTCTTCAAATCTTTCGAGTTGCACCAGCAATATTGCGGCTTGAATTTGAGTCATCCTGTAATTATACCAATTAATCACTTCCGATGGGGATATTCCTTCCCCTGGAATTCCACCTTCTCTTAATCTCCCGCAATCCTTTATAGCATAGCATCTCTCTGCGTAAAACTTATTGTTAGTTGTTATTATGCCACCTTCACCAGCAGTCATGAATTTACCTTGTTGGAAACTAAAGCAGCCCATGTCCCCTATTGATCCGGCTGGCTTATCCCTCCATATGAAGCCATGAGCCCTCGCGCAATCCTCTATTAGAACTAAACCGTGTTCATCACATATCTTACGCAGCCTATCCATGTCCGGGGCCGAACCATAATTATAGACAGATATTATAGCTTTGGTTCTGTTGGTGATCGAGCTTTCAACAGCTACTGTATCTAAGCAGTATGTTTCAGGGTCAACATCAACTATAATTGGCAGGGCACCGGTCATTAGAACGGCGCTTCCAGTAGCCCAGTAAGTTAAGGCGGGAACTATAACTTCATCTCCCGGGCCAATTCCTGCTGCTAGTAAAGCGACGTGCAACGCTGCTGTACCGTTAGCAACACATATACCATATTTGCAGCCATGTTTCCGCGAGAATTTTTCCTCAAACTCAGACTCCTTAGGTCCACTTACACCTACTCCTCCACCCCAATATTGGCTCCTAATAACTTCTTCAACGGCCCTAACTTCCCTCTCATCATAAGCTGGCCAAGAAGGCCATCCCTTAACCCTAACTGGTTTACCCCCATTAATTGCAAGCGAACTCATCCACAAAAACCCCTAAGATACTTCTTGAAATATGTGCTATGCTATTCTTAAATATTTAGGTTGCTTTCATTTATGAAATGAGGGATTAAGATGATTTTTAATGAAGAAAGCATATCTGGTCTGAACTATGATGAGGCTTATAATGCTATTGTCGCGGTTGAGTCATCTGATTTAAAAAGGGTCTTCGAAGTCGTTCGAAGAGTTCTTTGCGTGCAACCTCACCCAGATGACACTGATATAGCTGCTGGCGGCTTAATAGCGAATCTTGCTAAGCGCGGATGTGAGGTGGCATACGTGACTATAACTGATGGGTGCATTGGCACATTTGATCCAGAGATTTGTCCGGAAAAGCTTGCCTCCATTAGAGTGTCCGAGCAGGAGGAGGCTGCTAAGATTTTAGGTGTAAAGAAACTTATATGGTTAAACTATAGGGACTCAGAGCTAAAGCCCTCCATTGAGATTAGAAGTAAAATTATAACAATTATAAGGGAGTTTCAACCGCACGTTCTGCTGACCGTTGATCCATGGCTAACGTATGAAGCGCACCCGGATCATGTGGCAGCTGGCATGATTGCTGTTGAGGCTGCTCTCTTCGCAATGTTCCCGCATGCTAATCCGGGAGATATTAGGGGTGGACTTAAACCGCATCTAACGCCATACTTAGCCTTTTATTGGACTAGGAAGCCTAACGTTTACGTGGATATAACTGATTATATTGATGTTAAATTCAGGGCGATAGCTGCCCACAAAAGTCAGTTTCCACCAGAGAGATTTTGGGAAATAGAGAATCCGCTTAGGGTGTATTCTAGGCTTATGGGAAAGAAGATAGGCGTAAAATATGCGGAGGCATTTAAAGTTTTATCTTCTAGACACCTGCATTGCTGCATCTATGCTGAAGACTTATAATTAATTGTAGATTCACATTTCTAGTAAGTCGTCTATAATTTTATAGGCTGTCTCCACAAGCAGTCTACCAGAATCTCGCTCAACAATACATACTGGAAAATTCACTTCATACCCACCCTCATCAAACGCCTCATCCGTGGGCACATAGCCTAATACCTCATTAGCGCAACCAATAACCATAGTTAAATCAGCCTTAGAGTACGATTTTATCATTAAGCCTAAATCTACAAATATTTCGCCGGGCAATAAAACTGCTACGAAGCCCCCAATCCTAAATCCTTGAATTTCCACGTCCGCGATACCGAATGGAAATAGGGAGCGCACAAGATTAAAGAACTTAGCCAATAGTAACTTAAACTTAATATTTTCCGCCTCGCCGCCGCTCGTCTCTCTAAGCCTGGCCTCAAGCATCGCCACATCTTTATCTGTAGTCTCAGGTATGGGCTTAAGCTTGAGTTTAACTCTCCTACTCACAAATTTTAACATCAAATCTCCACGGCACACTGTGGAGTTCAGGATTTTTAAGGCTTCTCCACCTATAGCCCTACCCATACGTATTGCATCTTCAAAGCGACCTACGCTTCTATCATAAATATTGTGAATTAGGGTATTTGGGGTTAAAGGATTTATGTCCCCGAATGCGCCATTAAGAAATAAGCATACACCACCCTCAATTTTCTCAACGGTTCTTGAGACATAACCTGGATAATCACCGGATATCATAAGATTGTTTGCCCCTAACACAACAGCATGGCAAGCATAGTTTACTAAGGCGGATATCAGCCTACCTCTCTCGTCCTCAAACCTAACGGCGGCCAACTCATTATCCACTTTACCTGACTCAGGTTTCCTCCTATTAATAGTCCACCCCCTAACCTCTCCACCCCCATAGCCAACTTTAGCCTTGCGCCTGGAATTAAATGCCTTGATTATTCCGGAAGATACAAGTCCAGGTAAAAGGCCCAAATATTCGTTCAGGAAGTCACATTGCTGTACTGTATGAAAACCTACTACCGATGGCCCCGAATGATTGTGAACAGCTGCAATGGCTATTGATTCCCTCGGAAAACCCAGCTCCCTCGATACAGTCTCCCTAACTTTATTAGTTAAATCTTTAGTTACATAAAGAAGGTCCATAGAAACTAATGCCAAATAATGTTCTCCATCATAAACCGTCAAGCATCTGGCATACAAATGATCATGAATTCCCTGAGACGGCTTATCCCTAGATGCGTAGCCATCCATTGGAACTCCTATAGGCGGAGTAATTCTAACTTTAGATGCACCTACTTCTAACATAAGAGATGATATGTGCTTAGGGAGATATTAATTTATGAGAGGACATCGCATTACAACAATTATATCCTTTAGCGCCGGCAAACTTCGTTTATTATCTTTGAGACTATTTTTACCCTTGATATATCTGCAGGCGGAGGCAGCTCATCCGATATGCCCAGTATTAGTCTATCCTGAAACATCGAAATTATTTCTTTCACAAATTCTTTAAATTCGTCTTGACTTACAATTTCTGCAATAAAATATATGTACGGTATTCCATCCAATATTACGATTTCATCACTCAAGCTATTTTTTAGATCCTCAAGGGTCATATCTCCAACGGGCTTCACCGTTAATGCTTCAATCCCATCTAAATTAGTTTCATTTAGCAGCGGTAGTAAAGGTTTAGCGTATCCATCTACATGTATATGAACATATTTACCATTCCTATGAAGATAATCCGCCCTCTCACGATAATATGGGAGACAATACTTCTCAAAAATCCTTGGCGGGGTCATCCTAACATCTATATTTTCGCCTAGATTGAAAATTTTAATGGGCGTGGTAGCCATAACTTTATAAAAATTGTCATTTGAAGCCTTAATGACCTTCATAAACTCCTCAACCTCTCGCCTATACTTAAGCAGAAAACTCATAGTTCTTTCCAAACCCATGTATTCAAGGATAAGCCTTTGATAAGGTGATCTAGGGAAGAAATATGAGACTAATCCTTGACCTTTAAGATTCTCCTCCATTTCATTATATGTTTCCCAGTCAAATTCCACTCTAAGATTTTCTAAAATATACTCTAGCGGTTTGAGATTCTCCAAACTCTTAACTGGATACTCAATTATTCTCGAAGTTAACCCTACTTCATCTCTTATATTCACCTGTCTTAGCGTCCCTTTAGGTGTTTTAAATTCTGTTACAAAAATCTTGTCGCTAACAGAAGTATTGATTTCAATGTCACCAGCATACGATACTTTAACAAAGCTTTTAGTGAAGTATCCGGAATAGCACCTCCAGCTTGCACCCCATTTTAAGCATATATCTAGTAGGCTCATACCCTTATATTCGGCAGGCAGCGTCCCCTTAGCGAGATTATAATAGTACCAGAATTCATGTCTAATGTTCCACGGAACTTTTTCGCTCCCTCTACCCTCAAATACAGCAATAATCTCCTCATAGGGAGTTATTGACGCATGCACATAAGATCTTAATGTGCAAAGTACACTTAAGTCTTTCTAGAAGTTTCTTTCACCAAAACAATAAATTTTAGGGGACGGGATTAAAACATTTTTAACTCCTTCATTGCTAAAAGGAGTCGAATAAACTGTCGAGGGGTAAGACTCTGAATACATGATCCTATATCCGCGTTATTAGGCAAGCCACTAACTACCTACTAATTAATTTAAGGTTCACATTAGAGTCAAAAATTTATTAAATATGAATTTGGTGAGTGTTGGAGTTGATAGCGGGCCCAAAGATAAAATGCAGGTAAGACTGTTGAGAGCTATCCCATACTATAGGGATTACTTTGGAGATTGAGTAGATTGAAAGTGAAAAAATAAGGCCTGCACAAAGCGCGCATTAATAAACCCTGAAGATTTCAGAAACCTTAGAATGCCCAATATATCGATTCGTAATGCTAGCAGCGCTAAAGGGTTGTCTAAGAAAACAGATTTCTGAGTTTTACACAAGTATAGGGAGCCTTTGACTTGATTTATCCGCTGATGGGCTTAACGAACTATATGAAGGTTATTGAGGAGGTTAATGGATTTGATCTAGAAGTCATTAGACTATTTGCCGATTTAGGGCGCGTGTCACATTAGTTGGCGATGATTTAGCGTATAATAAGGACTCATTTATATCGCCGAAGCATCTTAAAGAGAGAGTTTGTTTTCCCATACTTGGCGAAGGAAGTCTCGTTGATACGTAATCGTAGGCTGCTGGCGATGTCTCGCCGTGACGGAGATGTGATGCCTCTAGTAAGGGATATCGTGAAAGCTTGCTTTGATGGGTTACATAGCTTACAGTCAAATGCTGGCGTAAATATGATGAGAAATATATTGGAGGCCGCCGCCGGGATTTGAACCCGGCCTCCAGGCTCCACAGGCTTATACCATCCTTATAGGTGTGGATGTCTGTACGCTACCAGGATGCGCGGCTTTGCATGCTCACTAAGCCTCTACGTTACGGCGGCCACTCATCATTTTCCCTAAATAATCATTTGGGCTTTTAAGGATTTCTTTTGCTATGCTAATCTTATTCTCAATTTTATGCTAAATTATCTTTTGGTTGCTGCCGTTTATGAGCGAATCCTCTCGTCTGAAGAAGAGATAGAGTCTCATTTAAATGGTAAAACTCTGCTCATATATTTATCTATGCTTAGGTCGCAAGGTTCACCCGTTGGTGTTAGGGAGGTTCAGGGGCTTTGGGTCTCTCAAGCCCTAGTGTTGCCGCGCATCATTTAAAGCGCATCACTTAAAGAAACTTTACTCTTTAGGCTTAGTTGAGAAGACTCCTAGGGAGAGTACTTCGTATCTGGAGAAGTGAAAGTTGGAGTCTTAAAATCTCTTATAAGGCTTGGCCGCTTTATGATTCCGAGATTCCTCTTTTATTCAATGTGGTTCACAACAATGCTAATCTTTTACCTAAATATTCTACGGACATAGCTTTAGTATACACAATATTGTCGCCATAACACTTGGCGTCTTATCATGTACAATCTTCTGGCTCGAAACCATAAGGTTATGAAGAGAAAAGCAAATTTAAATCTTAACTTCCAGAAAAGGATAAAGATATTGTAATAAATCTACTTTATGAGTATGGTGAGTTGGGAGGCTTAAAAATATGAGAATAGCTATCCAAGAGAATTTAATTCCAGGTAAAACATTAACTGAAAAACTTCAGAAGATCGAGGAATATGGTTTTGAAGGAATTGAGATATGGGGTAATGATCTACCTCAGCGCTTTAAGGAAATTAAAGATGCTCTGAGCACATCACGCATTAAGCTTTCAACTATCTGCGGCGGATACAGCGGGGATCTTCTAGGATCAGACCGGAAGACAAGAGAGATGGCTATTGAGGGCATAAAAGAGAGACTTAAGTTATGCGCCGATCTTGGAGGAGTTGGCGTAATAACTGTTCCAACTTTTGGTGGTCCAAAGATATCTGATCTTTATCCATGGTATGCTGATATTAGGGAAATTGAAAAGAAAATTCTTATAGAGGAATGCAAGATTTTAGGCAAGTTTGCTGATGAAGTTGGCGCGTATGTTTTGCTCGAACCATTGAACCGTTATGAAACCCACCTTATAAATAGGCTCCAGCAAGCGGTTGAGATATGCGAATCTGTTGGGAGAGAACATGTGAGAATAATGGCTGACTTCTTCCACATGAATATTGAGGAAACAGATATAGCAAGAAGTATAGAGGATGCAGGCAACTATATAATGCATGTTCACTTAGCGGACAGCAACCGCCTATTACCAGGATATGGACATACAGACTTCAAGTCTGGGCTCAATGCGCTCAAAAAGATTAATTACAGGAACTTTATGGCGCTTGAGTGCGGAATACCAGGAGACCCTAACATAGAATTGCCCAAATGCGTGAAATATTTGAAAAGTCTAATTTAGAGAACTTTTGAATTTCTAAAGGGTGAGGGGTTGGAAAAAGTTAGAGTTGGGTTTGTAGGTTGCGGTGGGATAGGATTAAGACATATGGAGGAGCTCGCTAAAAACCCTCACGTCTCGCTTGTTGCCTTCTGTGACCTAGACGTAAATAAGGCTAAAGTGGCTGCCGAAAAGTTTGGGGCAAAAGACGCATCCATCTTTAATGATGCGGAGAAAATGTTTGATAGAGTTGAGATTGATGCCGCATATTTCTGTGTTCCACCATATGCTCACGGCTCTGAAATGGCTGCCATAGAACGTGGAATACCATTCTTCATTGAGAAACCTGTAGACCTTGACCTTGAGCGAGCAAGAAGAATAGCATCAGCCATAGAAAAGAGGAAGCTCCTTACTAGTGTCGGGTACATGAACCGCTATAGAAGAGGCGTCCAATTAGCTAGGGAGATATTTAAAGATGACCCGCCAATACTTATTTTAGGCGGGTGGATTGGCGGTACACCAAAAGCGTCGTGGTGGATTAGAAAGGAAATGAGCGGGGGTCAATTTCATGAACAAGTGACCCACACAGTTGACCTAGCAAGGTTTTTATGTGGTGAGGTGGAAGAGGTTCACGCGTATCCGGCGAAGGGATTTAATAAGGGCGTTCCACCAGAGTATAATGTTGAGGATGCTAGCGTAGTTAATGTTAAGTTTGTTAGTGGGGCTATTGGGTGCTTCTGGGCTTCGTGCTCATCTAATGGTGGAGGCGGAGATGTAACATTAAGCGTATACGCTAATAAGACGACTGCGCTATTCTCGGGATGGGAGCATAATCTTAAGTTACTCCGCTTAAACGCGGAGCCGTTAGAGATTCCAGGCGAGCCAAACATATTTGAGGTGGAGGACTACGCTTTTATAGATGCTGTACGCTTTAATGATCCATCAAGAATATTGTGCACTTACGCGGACGGGCTAAAAACAATGGAAATTACGATTGCGGCCAACATATCTATGGAGACTGGAAAACCGGTTAAGCTTCCAATATGATCGATAGCGAAAATTTATAAATATATTGTCTAAGCTCTTTTTAGAGGGATGCGATAATGTCTTCTGAAAAGATATTTAAGTTTCCTGAGAGGATGAAGTGGTGGATCGAGGCCAGGTTTGGCATGTTTATTCATTGGGGTTTGTATAGCATTCTGGCGCGCGGAGAATGGGTGATGTTCCTTGAGCGTATACCCAAATCCGAATACGTTAAATTGGCTCAAAGATTTAATCCTAGAAGGTTTAATGCTGACGAATGGGTTTCATTGGCTAAGGAGGCCGGAATGCGCTATATTGTTTTAACAACTAGGCATCATGATGGATTCTGCCTTTGGGATAGTAAGGTTTCAGACTTCACATCAGTTAAGGCCGCTGCGGCTAAAAGGGACTTTATAGCTGAATATGTTGAGGCATGCCGTAGGGCTGGTATGCGTATAGGCTTCTATTATTCATTGCTTGATTGGCGTTGGCCAGAATATTGGGATGGTCCAGCCAAGAATCCCGAGGGGTGGGCCAAATTCCGCGATTATGTGCACGAGCAGGTTCACGAGCTCATGACAAATTATGGAAAAATAGACATATTGTGGTATGATGGAGCATGGCCCTATACGGCTGAGGACTGGCAATCTGAGCGCTTAAACGCTGTGGTCCGAAGCTTGCAACCAGACATAATTATAAATAACCGCTCCGGTTTACCCGAGGATTTTGAGACTCCAGAGCAGCATATACGATATCATGATAGGCCTTGGGAGTCATGCATGACAATAGATGAGTCATGGTGGGGTTATCATGCTGGCGATAGGCATCTTAAGAGTCCGCTGGAGATAGTTAGGCTACTAGTTAATTGTGTTGCTGGAAACGGAAATCTACTCTTAAATGTTGGTCCTAAAGCGGATGGAAGTATACCCGAAGCCTATAAGCGTAGGCTTAGGGCCGTTGGTGAGTGGCTTAGAAGAAATGGCGAGTCAATTTACGGCGCTGGAGCAGCACCCATAAAGGTTGGCCACCTAGGGCAGGCTACGGCTAAGGGCAATAAAGTTTACGTGCATATATTTTACTGGACTGGCAAAGAAGAGATCTGCGTGGCTGGAATAAAGAATAAAGTTATTGAAGTCTATATGTTGGCGGATAATAAACGGCTTCCCTTTGAGCAAAAGGAGGACCGCTTATTCATCCGCGGGCTACCGAGAAAAGCCCCCGACCCAATAGATACCGTTATCGCTATCGAGTTAGAGGGTGAACCTGAGTCGGTGCCGCCCTCATTTTGGATGAAGTAGACTACTGTTTCCGTCCATCTGAAGCCCTAAAGGTTAATTATCCCCTAAACTTCTTTTTCTTTTACTATGAGGTATATTGCTAGGGTTGAGGTTAAGTTAAAGCCGGGGCATTCTGACCCTGAAGGTGAAATAACTAGGGATGCACTTAGGGAGCTTAAGTATCCAGTTGAGTCAGTTAGGGTTAGTAAGGTTTATGAGATAGTTTTTGAAGCCGAATCCATTGAGGATGCTAGAGCTAAAGTGGAAGAAATGTGTAAGAGACTTCTATCCAACCCGGTCAAAGACGACTATAAGTACTGTATAGAGGAATCTCTGAAATGATGGGGCAAATGTACATTAGAAAAGACCTACCATTTGAAATCTACGAGGTTAATGTGCTTGAGGCTAGTGATGAGGACCTGCTTAGAATAAGTGAGGAGATGGGTTTAGCCTTAAACTTGGAAGAGATGAAGGCGATAAGAGCCTACTTCATGGAGAAGCATAGAAACCCCACTGATGTTGAGCTGCAAACCCTCGGACAGACATGGAGTGAACACTGCTATCATAAAACCTTTAAGGGGATAGTCGTCCTTCCAAATGGGCGGGAGATAGATTCATTATTCAGAACTTTCATAGCGAAGGCTACACGTGAGCTAAATATGCCATGGTGTATATCAGTTTTCGAGGATAATGCGGGAATAGTTCATTTTGAAGGCGATTACGGAATAGCCGTTAAAGTTGAAACCCACAACCACCCATCAGCCATAGAGCCCTTTGGCGGGGCTGCAACGGGCGTTGGAGGTGTCATACGCGATGTGCTCGGCGTTTGGGCCGATCCAATAGCATGCATGGATGTCCTTGGATTCGGACCGCTAGACTACGATTATAGTAAGCTTCCGTCCGGAATAAAGCATCCAAAATATATTTTTAGAGGAGTAGTTGCGGGTATAGGGCATTACGGCAACAATATGGGTATACCAACAGTAAATGGGGCCATATACTTCGATGAAAGCTATGTGGGGAACGTTGTTGTCTACTGTGGCTGCGTTGGAATACTGCCAATAAGCAAGTACATTAAAAGGGCTAGAGCGGGGGATCATCTAGTTTTAGCCGGTGGGAGGACTGGGCGCGATGGAATACACGGCGTAACATTTGCATCACTCGAGCTAACTGAGAAATCTGAGGAAGTTTCCAGGCCGGCAGTCCAGATAGCTAATCCAATAGAGGAAGAGAAGCTTAAAAGGGCAATAATAGCTATAAGAGACCTTGAGTTAGCGACGTCTATAACTGATTTGGGTGGAGGAGGTCTATCAAGCGCTGTTGGTGAGACAGCGCATAAATTTAACTGTGGAGCACACGTTGACCTCGATAGGGTTCCGCTTAAGTATGCAAATATTGCGCCATGGGAAATCTATATATCGGAATCTCAGGAGCGCATGCTCCTAACCGTCCCGGAAGAGAATTTAGATAGGGTTTTAGGAGTCTTTAATGATGAGGGTGTTGAGGCAACTTCTATAGGGAGATTAACTGATGACGGAGTTCTAAGGATATTTTACAGGGGCTTCAATGTCGCCGAGATCGATATACAATTCTTATTCAGCCCACCTAAGTCCAGAAAGACCGCCCTATTCATTAGGCCTAAGTCAAAGGAGCCAGTTTTTGAGGAACCGAGGGATCTAACCAAGCATCTTCTTAAGATTTTATCTTCGCCTAATGTTGCCAGTAAAGAATCCGTTGTTAGGACGTATGATCATGAGGTTAAAGGGAATACAGTTCTAAAGCCATTCTGTGGGAAGAATAGTGGGCCAAGTGATGCAGCTGTTATTAAACCCCTAGATGATTCATGGAGGGGCGTTGTCATATCATGTGGAATGAATCCTCAATATGGTAAAATTGATGCCTATTGGATGGCTGCGTCAGCCATTGAGGAGGCAATTCGCAATAATGTCGCTGTAGGGGGACGTAGAATAGCGTTACTTGACAATTTTGTTTGGGGGAACCCTGAGAAGCCGGATAGGTTAGGGTCGCTTGTTAGGGCTTGTATGGCATGTTATAGGTTCGCTAGGGGCTTTAAGACGCCATTTATTTCTGGTAAAGACAGTCTCTATAATGAGTCACCGCTTGGGCCAGTTACACCAACACTTTTAATAACGGCTATAGGCATCGTCCCGGATGTTAGGAGGATTGTTTCAATGGATTTGAAGGAGCCCGGCAACCTACTTTACATTGTTGGGCGCACATATCCTGAGCTCGGCGGTTCAGAATACTACAGGATTAGGGGCTTTATTGGAAGAAGTGTACCAAAAGTTAGGCTTAAAGAGGCTAAGCGAGTTATGAGGACTATAACCAGGGCTATTGATAGAGGCTATGTGAGGGCATGTCATGATATATCGGAAGGAGGATTAGCTGTCGCGGCGGCTGAAATGTCCCTTGCAAGTGGGCTAGGCTTAGAATTATGGTTAAAAAATGTCCCGGGAGCCCTTGAAATCCGGAGAAATGACTATACGTTGTTCTCTGAGTCTAACAGCCGCTTCCTAGTTGAAGTTCCTGAAAAATATAGGGAGATGTTTGAGTCAATAGTCAGAGGAGTTAGCTACGCGCTAATAGGCAGAGTTAAAAGTGATAAATCCTTCATAGTTTATGGGCTTGATAATAAGCCGATAGTTAGCACGGATATAGATGCCTTAACTAATGCTTGGAAGAAAACGTTTTCCGGGGGTTAGCACTTTCATGAAGGTTAGGGATATTAGGGTCTGCATAATTAGGGTTGGGGGAACGAATTGTGATGCTGAGACTAAAAGGGCATTTGAGGACCTCGGCGCTAAAGCCTTCATACACCATCTGAATGAGCTTTTAAGAGGGAGGAATCTACTTGACTATCACATCCTAGTTTTCCCGGGAGGCTTCTCATATGGTGACTATGTTAGGGCTGGGGCGATACTAGCGAAGAACATTATGGCTAGGATGGGCGGGGAAATAAGGAAGTTTATTGATGAGGGCAGACCAATACTTGGAATATGCAATGGTTTCCAGATTCTTGTTGAGGCGGGATTGCTTCCAGGACTGAATGGCATAAGCGATTATCCAGAAGCAGCCCTAGCAACAAATGTTCCAATAGGGTATAGATGTAGGTGGGTTTACTTAAGACATGAAGGTGATGGGAAATGCGCCTTTACATGGCTGATACCTAAGGGAAAAGTTCTTCGCATACCAGTGGCGCACGCTGAAGGGAGGTTTATTCTGCCCAAAGATAATGAGCAAAGAATACTTGATAAACTTATAGATAATGGGCAGATAATCTTCAGGTATTGTGATGAAAATGGTAACCCGGCTGAAAGCAGGTTCCCGGAAAATCCAAACGGCTCATTCTATGATATAGCTGGGATATGTAACCCGGATGGAATTATCTTCGGCTTGATGCCCCATCCAGAGAGAGCTTACTACGGTTGGCAGCTACCGGACTGGACTAGGATGGGTAAACCGCCAAGGTATGGTGATGGAAAAATAATATTTGAATCCGTTGTAAAGTATGTTGCAAAGAAATTTTAGCCTAATTTGAGGGTTTCTAACCCCCTGATGGAGGTGGATTGTTGATCGGAGATGAAGGATTCGGCTCTGAGATTAGGGTTGTTTTAGTTGGAGTTGGAGCAATAGGTAGCGAGATATCTAAGCTTATCCTCAGGAGGAAGGGAATTAGAATTGTTGGCGCTATCGACCCTGATAAGGCTGGGAAGGATCTAGGCGAGGTTATTGGGTTAGGGAAGCCACTGGGGATAACAATCCTTAAAAGTATCGACGAATTGAAGACTGAGGCTGAAATCGCCATTCATGCGACAACATCATTCCTTGATAAGGCTTATCCTCAGATAGTCAACCTGATTAAACGCTGTTTAAATGTGATATCTACATGCGAAGAATTATCTTACCCATACATTGTGAGTAAAGAAATCTCTAAGAGCCTCGATGAAATGGCTAAGAGACATGGAGTTGCAGTTTTAGGGACGGGTATAAACCCAGGCTTCCTAATGGACACGCTCGTAATAACCCTAACAGCCATGTGCCAGGATATTGAGAGAATCAGCGCCGAAAGGGTTATAGATGCTGCTAAGCGCAGGCTGCCCTTCCAAGTTAAGATAGGGGCTGGATTGAGCGTTGAAGAGTTCACTGAAAAGATGATTAAGGGCGAGATAACGGGGCATGTAGGACTTAAGCAGTCAATTGCAATGATAGCAGACGCGCTGGGTTTAAGGCTCGATGAAATCATTGAGGATCCAGTAGAACCAGTGATAGCCGAAAGGGAAATAAAGAGTAACTTCATAACGGTGAAACCTGGCTCAGTAGCCGGATTAAGCCAGAGGGCACATGGAGTAATTAACGGAAAAGATTTCATAACATTAACCTTTAAGGCCTATATTGGGGCGCTTGAGGAATACGACTCAATAATTATTGAAGGTACACCGACGATAAGAGAGAAAATAGCGCCATGTATACATGGTGACATAGCAACAGCGGCAATAATTGTGAATATGATACCGAAAATTCTAAATGTGGAGCCAGGACTAAAGACGATGAAAGACATGCAGATACCATCAGCAATTATGGGAGATGTAAGAGCTCTTGTGAAGGGCAGAAACATGAGCGCTAGTCTCAAGTAGATTAGGATAGAGGATTAGACTGGAATAGCGGAGAGAATAACCATAATATTAGAGGAGATATTAGAGGAGAATTCTGTTATTTAAGGCAATAACCTTTATATTTTTGACTTAATATGCACTCTAATGGTGTCATGGGATGAAAGGTGAGTGCCAAATCCCTAAATAGTTCGTGCCACACATTAACGTTATTCAATTTTACTTTAGTTAGCCATTTTATACATAGTTTCCAAATTTCTCATGGGAGTGATTTAAATGTTTAAAGAAGTCCAACCGACAGCTGATTTCCCAAAAATTGAACATAAGATACTTAGGTTTTGGGCTGAGACAAACGCCTTCAAAAAACGTATGGAGATGAATAAAGGTAAGAAACCCTACTCTTTCATAGATGGTCCCATAACGGCTAATAATCCGATGGGGGTTCACCACGCATGGGGACGGACATACAAAGATTTATTCCAGAGATTTAGGGCTATGCAAGGCTATGAACTGCGCTACCAAAATGGCTTCGACTGTCAAGGATTATGGGTTGAAGTTGAGGTTGAGAAGGAGCTAGGTTTCAAGTCTAAAAGGGATATTGAGGCTTATGGAATAGCGGAATTCGTTAAGAAGTGTAAGCAGAGGGTTTTAAGATACGCAGCCATACAGACGGAGCAATCAATACGCTTGGGCTACTGGATGGACTGGAACGACCCAAATATGTTGCGCTATCTAGCAGACGCCCTAGAAAACCCAGATCAAATAATAACTATTCAAGGGGTTAACGGCCCAATCACTGATACGGTTGAAAGGATTGTTGGACGATTGGGGTCACCTGAGATTGGCGGGTCATACTTCACGTTTTCAGACGAAAACAATTATATGATATGGGCTTTACTCAAGAAATGTTACGAGAGGGGCTGGATATATAAGGGCAGAGATGTTATGCCGTGGTGTCCGAGATGCTCAACAGCGCTATCAGAACACGAGATTGTCACGGAGGGTTATAGGGAGATAACGCATCCGGGGTTGACAATCAAGTTTCCGCTTAAAGGTAGAAGGAAAGAATTTCTCCTTATATGGACGACGACTCCTTGGACACTTACATCGAACGTTGCGGCGGCTGTGCGTTCAGACATATCATATGTGAAGGTTAAGTATGGTGATGAATACTTTTATCTAGGTAAGCCAGCCCTTGAAAGAATCTTACCGAAGGGAAGCTATGAGATTATAGAAGAGATTAAGGGTTACGAGATGGAGGGCTGGACTTATGATGGCCCATTCGATGACCTCCCAGCTCAGAGGGAGAGTGGCGCTATTAATGCCCATAGAGTCATATTGTGGGATGAGGTCAGCGAGGAAGAGGGAACATGTATAGTTCATATAGCGCCGGGCTGCGGAAAGGAGGACTTTGAGCTCGGAAAAATTTATAATTTGCCAACAATAGCGCCACTAGACGAGTACGGTGTCTTTATAGAGGGCTTCGGCAAATATACAGGTATGCATGTTTATGAGTCAGCTAAACCAATAATAGAGGATTTAAAGGAGAAAGGTTTACTCTTTAAAGTTGAGGATTATACCCACCGATACCCAGTTTGCTGGCGTTGCGGTAGCGAACTAGTTTTTCGCTTGGTTGATGAGTGGTTTATATCGATGGGTGAGAAACTCAATAAGCCGCTTGAGGAGATAACTGAGGAGGAGAAAGCCCGAAACCTCAGATACCAGATAATGGAGGTTGCGAAGAAGGTTCGTTGGATACCTGAGTATGGGCTGCAGCATGAGCTAAATTGGCTGGAGAACATGGAGGACTGGATGATCTCTAAGAAGCGCTACTGGGGTCTAGCCCTACCAATATGGGAGTGCCAGAAATGCGGAAACTTTGAGGTTATAGGCGGCAAGGAAGAGCTCAAGGCTAGGGCTGTTGAGGGCTGGGAAGTTTTTGAAGGGCATACGCCGCATAGGCCATGGGTTGACGCCGTTAAAATAAGATGCTCTAAGTGTGGAGAATTAATGTCACGTATACCGGATGTTGGAAACCCATGGCTTGACGCTGGCATAGTCGCATACTCGACAATACGCTACAGCTATGACCGAGAATATTGGAGAAAGTGGTTCCCGGCAGAATTCGTCTGCGAATCTCTTCCAGGGCAGTTTAGAAACTGGTTCTATGCGATGCTCGCGATGAGCACAATAATGGAGGGCGAACCTCCCTTCAAGGTCTGCTTTGGTCATGGGCTCGTCCTAGATGAGCAGGGACGTGAGATGCATAAGTCTTGGGGTAACGTGATATGGTTTGATGAGGCTGCCGAAAAAATGGGCGCGGACGTCATGCGATGGATATATTGCACAACTAAACCGGAGTCAAACCTCCTATTCGGCTATAAGAGGGCTGAAGAAGTAAAGAAGCGCTTCCTAATTCCATTATGGAACATATATAGCTTCTTCGTGACATATGCGAACCTAGATGAGTGGACGCCTAAGAACACAGTGCCATACGATTCACTCTCACCATTGGATAAATGGCTCCTCTCTAAACTTAACGTCCTAATCAAGAGGGTGACAGCATACCTCGAAGACTTTAATCCATACGATGCGGCATTAACGATAGAGAAATTTGTTGATGAGCTCTCAACGTGGTATATTAGGAGGTCTAGGCGAAGGTTCTGGAAGAGCGAGCGAGATGAGGACAAAAATGCCGCCTACACGGCACTCTACACCTGCCTAACAACTCTTATTAAGATCTTAGCACCGTTCATACCTTTCCTAACCGAAGAGATCTACCAAAATATTGTACGAAGTGTTAATCCAGATGCCCCTGAAAGCGTCCATCACAACGATTGGCCGATAGCCGATGATAAAATGATTGATGAGGAATTGATGAGGGACATGGATATAGTGATTAAAGTCTGCAGCCTAGGTCGCGCCGCGCGTAATAAGGCTGGCATTAAACTGCGCCAACCAATTATGGAGGCTAAGGTTGTAGCTGACGAAGATATCATCAGGAGGGTGAAGAGACTCAAATATCTAGTGGTAGATGAACTTAACGTTAAGAACATAACCCTAACTACCGATAAAGGCGAACTAATAGACTATGTTATTAAACCAGTCCCTGAAATTCTTGGTAAAAAGTTTGGTAAATTGTTCCCGAAAATTCAAAGCGCAATTACTGGAATGAAGGCCCATGAAGTTATTAGCGCCATGAAAGAATCCGGCTGCTTAACTATAAATGTCGATGGTCAAACTGTAAGGATACTACCAGATGAAATCAAAATTTCAGAGATTCCTAAGAGCGGATACGTTCTATGTGAAGAGGATAATATAATTGTGGGCATAAACACAATCATACCTCAAAGTTTAAGATTAGAAGGGCTTGCCCGCGACATAGTTAGGCGAATACAAAACCAGAGGAAAGAAGCTGGGTTCAATATAGCTGACCAAATAGAAACGTACTATGAGGCTGGTCCAATCCTAACGGAAACCTTTGAAAACTTTAAAGAGTACATAGCTGCTGAAACTCTCTCGATAATAATAAGGGAGGGGAGACCGCATGGAGAAGCCCACTTTGCGACATATAATTTGGCTGGGGAAACACTGAAGATATGGCTTAGAAAAGCCGGGACTTAACATGAAACTATTAAAAATAGTTTTCCTCAATGATTGCTTTTGTACCTCGCTTATTCATAAGAGTTATTTGGGTGTTATCCCAATGAGATTGTGTGATTATAATGTCTGAGAATGATTTCGAGCTGCTGAAAGATGAGAAGATTGATGTCTCCCTTAAACCCCATCCATTATCCTTCTTAAAATATTATGCCGTGGATCTATACCTGATATTTCTTGCATTAGCGCTCTATCAATTCTATATATACATAAATTCGAGCCGAGAAATTCTGGGGCTAATAAACATGTTATTCGGTTTATTTCCTTGGATGGAGCCAAAAAACCTACTACTATTCATAGTTTATTGGGCGGTTTTATTGTTAAGTGGGTTTATAATGGGCGTTCTATGGGTTAGCAAGATGCCTCTACTATACATGGTTTTAATAGCTGCTGCCGGAACTCTAATTGAAAAATGCACGCCTATACCTAACTATTTAATAATTATTCCAGAACCAACAATTAAAATATGGCTTCTGATACCCTCAGCTCTAGTAGGCTTTCTTTTAATAGAAGCTTACCGTAGGGGGCATAAATACTTCCTAACAAACTACAGAATAATCACCATTAAGAAATTTATTAGTAAGGAGGTTAGGGAAATAATGTATGATAAAATAACCGACATATATATTGATCAAGGGCTGCTTGGCAGAATATTTAACTATGGCACTATAATACCTATATCGGAATCCGGCTTAGGTTTAGGGGAAGACGCAGCCTTAGCATTAATATCTGCTGCGGCGCCAGTTAAAAAAGGATTTTTAGGAATAAGCTCCGGTGGGAAGAAGGGTACAAGCAGACCCAGAACAGCAACATACTTCTCGCTATACGGTGTGTCTAACCCAAGAAAGGTTCGCGGAATGATAGGAGAAAGGCAGCTAGAGACGAAAGAGGCATCAATCCTAAGAAGAATAGAGGATCTGCTGAGGAAAGAAAAAGAGGAAGAAAAAGGAAAAAATTAAGTAATATAAAGTTTCAATAAAAATTGTTTCTAAATTTGAGAAGACTTTTTCTTGCGATGGCTTTTTAGGATCGGAATTTAGACTGGAACTATCTCTCCCCTCTCATTATACTTGAGATTTCCCAAATACTTTTCAACATTCTTAATTTTTGCAATATCGAAGACTGGTCCATCCCTACAGACTCTGTATCTCCCTATAACGCAGCTTCCACATATACCTACTGCACATCTCATGTAGCGTTCTAGGCTCGCTTGAAAATCTATCGAGTAGAGTTTAGCCAGCTCGTAGGCTCTCCTAATCATCCTTTCAGGTCCACAAGCGTAGATTATGTCGAATCTTCTTCGGCGCAGCAGCTCTTCAGCCAATTCCGTGGCTAGACCTTTACTTCCGTAGCTTCCATCCTCAGTTGCAAATAAAACGTTAACCCCCTTAGACTCTGATAGATCCTTTAATCTGTCTATGAAAATCAGCTTATTCACGTTTTCAGCCCCCTCAATAACGGTTACCTCAATGCTTTTCTCAACTAGTTTATCTATTAGCATCATAAGCGGAGCCATGCCTGTTCCGCCGCCAATTATAAGAGCGCTCCTGCCAACGATTTTAAAGCCTGAGCCGAAAGGTCCCCTAACCCCTATTAAGTCGCCAGCTTCTAAGCTCGTGAGCGTACTCGTTGCTTCACCAACCCTAGCAACCGTTATTGAGGATAAGCCATTTTGTGAGGTGTATGATAGGCTTAATGGTATCTCATCAACGCCAGGTATCCAAACCATAATAAATTGCCCTGGCTCAGCTAAGGAGCACAATTCATCCCTAAAAAATATTGTTTTAACTTGCGGATTTTCTGGTTTAATCCGCTCTATTTCCACAATTCGCATAATATTATTTTTTATGTGCCAGCCCAATAATCTCACTCACGCTCCTAAATCCCTTCCTCTTTAAATAGGTTTCTATGCCATCACAAATCGACTTGAATATAGAGAGCCCTTCAAAGGCTATGGCTGATCCCACCTGAATAGCGCTTGCGCCCGCGAGCATGAGCTCAACGGCATCTCTCCAACTCCTTATTCCGCCACACCCAATTATGGGCACATTAACAGTCTCATAAATCTCGTATACGCATCTAACCGCTATGGGCTTTATAGCTGCGCCTGACAGGCCGCCGAACTTATTAGCCAATATGGGCTTAAATGTTTCAACATCTATTGCCATAGCCCTCACAGTATTTATCGCGGTTATAGCATCAGCGCCAGCTGAAGCAGCCGCTTTAGCGAGCTCGGTTATGTTGGCGGTGTTAGGCGTCAGTTTAACGAAAACCGGTTTATCAACCCTATCTTTAACTGATTTAACAGTTAACCTAACCATATTAGGGTCTTGGCCTATTTCAGCTCCGGTGCCCTTAACATGCGGGCATGAAAGGTTAAGCTCTACGGCGCTCGCCCCGGCTTCAACAGCTATACTTGAGGTTTCAGCATACTCTTCCGGTGAGAAGCCGAAGACGCTAACTATCAGCGGGATCCCTATATCTTTGAGACTCTTTATCTCCTCAACGAATCTATGTATCCCTGGATTTGGGAGCCCCATAGCATTTAAAAATCCACATTCAACCTGTATGACTGTCGGATTTGGATAGCCGCTGCTTGGCTTAAGCCCAACCGATTTCGTTACAATCGCCCCCGCCCCAGCTTCAGCCACAGTCCTCAAAGTTTCAGCGGAAACCCCTAAAATACCTGAAGCAAGCATTGTTGGGTTCGGCATATCTAGTCCAGCAATCTGGATTCTTAAATTATGGGAGCTAACACTTTCAGACACCATTTTCCCCCACATTTTTAAAGAGATTTTCTAGCTTAAGCCCTTAAAATACTACGCTAATAAACACATATTTATTTGAAGTAACTAATTCTTTAATAAATCATTAACATGGTGAGAATTTGAAGGCAGCTATTATACCGAGCGTTATAGGGATTTTGGGTCTGAGCGAAGACGGCGAAATAGTGGATAAGGAGGTCTTCGCTAGAGATGCTGTCAAAGTATCTGAGAAGCTATTTGCTATAGAGCAAGGGAAAATTATACCGGAGATGAGAAGACTTATAGAGAGACTTAAAGGGCAAAATTATGATGAATTTGTGTTTGATAGCCCTGAGATAGCTAATGCCGTAAGGGGCGAGCTTAAAGTTAACGTTGAAGTTAGATCTCTAGTAGATTTAAGCGAAAAAATACGTGAAAGGATGGGTGAAATAGGCGTTAAAGTCGGCTTCATTAAGGAGCCCTCTGAAATAACGCGGTGGATACATGATGTAACCGTTGAATTCTCGAAGCTTAAGATTAAGAGGGCTACCGAGAAAAGGGACCTAATGGTGGTTCAAGCGATTCAAGCATTGGACGATTTAGACCAGACATTAAACTTATTTATGAGCCGGCTGCGTGAATGGTATGGTGTTCACTTCCCGGAGCTAAATCGGCTGATTGATAAACATGAGACTTACGCGAGACTAGTTTATACTCTTGGGCGGAAAGAGAACTTTACCGTTGAAAGATTGGAGAAGGAAGGCTTTCCGAGGAGTAAAGCCATAGAGATAGCGCAATCCGCGAGAACATCTATGGGGGCTGATCTACAGGACATAGACATAGAGCAAGTAAGAAAGCTTTCAAAGAATATACTGCAGCTCTATGAGGTTAGGGCTCATTTAGAAAAATACATTGATGATTTAATGGAAGAGGTTGCGCCGAATATTAGGGCGCTAGCTGGACCGTCTTTAGGTGCTAGGCTAATTGCGCTTGCTGGTGGACTTGAAAACCTTGCGAAGCTACCCGCTAGCACAGTTCAAGTTTTAGGCGCTGAGAAGGCTCTCTTTAGGGCGCTAAGAACGGGCGCTAAACCCCCTAAGCATGGCGTAATATTCCAGCACTCGCTGATTTTTAGGGCCAAAAAGTGGCTTAGGGGGAAGATCGCTAGGACACTGGCTGGCAAGCTTTCCATAGCCGCTAGAACAGACGCATTCACCGGCAACTATATAGGCGATAAACTTAAAGAAGACCTTTTAAAGAGAGTTAAGGAAATTGAGGAGAAATATCCCGAACCCCCAAAGATTAAGAAGGCTGCTAAAAAAGTTAGTAAAAAGCCCAAGAAACCCGAGACTAAAAAGTGACTTAGGGGGTGGATATCATGAGCGTTAAAGTTGAGCCACTACCAAAGTTTGATGGCGTTTATCAGGTCATACTTGAGGATGGAAGCCGTAGAATAGCGTCAAAAAATCTTGCTCCAGGAAGAGATGTCTATGGGGAGCGCCTAATAAGATATAAAGATGCTGAATATAGAGTTTGGGATCCCTATAGGAGTAAGATCGCAGCGGCCATACTTAAGGGTTTAAAAGATTTGCCAATTAAGGCCGGTTTCAAGGTTTTATATTTGGGGGCTGCTTCCGGGACAACCGCAAGCCACGTCTCAGATATAGTTGGCGAAGAAGGCCACGTCTTCTGTATAGAATTCGCCCCTAGACCACTTAAGGAGCTCATAGATAATGTCTGCAAGTATAGACCTAATATGTCGCCCATTCTAGCCGATGCCCGATTTCCAGAGAAATACGCGAACCTAGTCGAAAAAGTCGATATGATTTACTGCGACATAGCCCAGCCAGAGCAGGCCCAGATATTAGCCAACAACGCTAAGATCTTCCTTAAGAAGGGCGGGTGGATAATGCTTGCCATAAAAGCGAGAAGCATAGATGTAACGAAGGAGCCCGACGAAGTCTACAAAAGAGAGATCGCGATACTGGAAAAGAATGGCTTCCAAATACACCAGGTCATCCACCTAGAACCATACGATAAAGACCACGCAATGATCTTAGCTCAATATCTGCCAAAATGACGAAAGAAAACTTTGGACGTATGTGCACTACGTCTCTAAGCAAATATAATTTTTGAGAAATGCTGACTCTAACTCGTTTTAACCCTACCTAATAACCATAACCTTAAAAATATCTGGATCTAAAGATGAATTCCGCTCTAGGGAAAAAGATTTATAAGTTTTGCTGCGTCAGAAAAGTGAAGGGCAACCATTCGGACTAACTCTTCCATAAGAGAGTGAAAAGTGCGGTTACTTATGGAGATTAGCAATCTTAAGGCTAAAATATTCGCCCTATTAAGGGAGGATGAGGAGTTTCGTTATGCGGTAGCGGGCATGCTTAGTCTTGATGAGATTCTCCGTAGACTAGAGAAGCACGACGAAAGGTTTACTGAGATTCTCCGTAGGCTCGACACGTACGAAGCTGAACTCCTCAAGCTTAGAGAGGACTTCAACAAGCTCAGCCTAGAGCAGATAAAGCTTAGGGAGGAGCAGGTTAAGCTCAGCCTAGAGCAGATGAATCTTAGGGAGGAGCAGGCTAAGCTTAGAGAGGAGCAGATAAAGCTTAGGGAGGACTTTAACAAAATGCTTGCCGTCATTGAAAGGATGGATTTAAGGCTTAGCAGGGTTGAAAGAACATTGGAGAAGCTCACTATCGATATTGAGGATGAGGCAAGGTCTATTGTTAGGCATAAGCTTGCTGAGGTAGGCATAAATATGGATTTAACTTCCCTCACACTCCCAGATTTAGAGCTGAACATTTACGGCACATCTGACAATATATGCGTCATTGGTGAGGTGGCCGTCAGAGCTAATGTGAGACTTCTAGATGAGCTTTTAGAGAAGATCGAGAAGCTTAGAAAGAATTATCCGTGGATGGTTAAAGATAGGTTAATCCCCGTTCTCTATGTCGCCTTGCCAATGGCAGACCTCATAAGCGAGGCTAAGAATAAGGGGATATGGCTCCTAAAAGCTACCGAGGAATTCCACAGGCCGAATATATAGGGTGCATGGAAACCGAATTCTGAAGCATCTCCTAAAAATGATATGGTGGGAAGCAGGTGATAAATAAAAAATAATAAACTTGATTATAGGTGGAAAATTTTACGCGAATTCTCCCTCAAAACTAGTTCTAATTGACTTTTTGATAAACCAGACACCTCAACCTTTCTTATTTCGAATGAGGGGTGTCCAAAGGGCATATCTGACCCATAAATAACCCTTTCTTCACCAACTTTTTCAACAGCTTCTCTAATTTTACTATGCATTGGCATGGCGGATGTCTCCAAAATTATGTTATCATGTTTCTTTGCAACCTCAATCGCACCATTTATGTAGACTATGTGTCCATGACCCATATGCCCTAAAATGATTGTGACGTCGGGATACACTTCAGCAAGGTTACTGAAGTGCCATGGAAGGGACCAAGGTGGATGCCCACAGTGGAAAAGTACCGGGATCCTATATCTCCGTGCTCTATCCATTATCGGATAGACAATTTCCTGATCTGGTAAAAAGGAGTCGATTAGTGGATGCATTTTTATTCCTCTAAAATTCCATTCCTTAACTGCTTTATCTATGTCTTGTAAGGCGGAGGCGCCGTGATGCGGATTAACCCAAACTAACCCGACGAGCCTCTTAGGGTATTTTTTAATAGCATTTAATGTGAGGTCGTTAGGTAAAGAGAAGACGATACTCACGCTAATGTGGTGTTGATCCATTATTTTTATCATTTCATCAGCATCTAAGCTTACGTTAAAGAGTGGAAATGTTCCAAGATGCGTATGAGAATCTATTATCTCCATAGGATCACCACTCGCTAACTAACTACATATTCAATCTTTAATAATTTTCGTATTGAAGCAAGCAAGGGTATCGTAATAATTATGTCAATGGCGCTCAATGGAAAGAACGTTACTAAGTCCAAGTATGCTACTGGTCCAAAAAGGAAATAGTCGTATAGGAAATAGCAGATATTCTTTTGTACGGCGGCAATAATCATGGCTATTATTTCTGAGTGCCTAGGTTTACTTTGTATAACCTTTCTTGTTTTACCAATGAGAAAACCCATGAACCCGCGAATTATAAGGGTTGCTGGAGCCCATATAATAAAGCTACTGCCCCATAAAGGGTTCCAGATATCAAAGAGCATTGGACCAACACCACAAGCAAACGCACCAATAAATGGACCATAGAGAATTGCGACTATAAACGAGGCTATATCTCCAATATGCCAGACACCTAAAGGTTTAGGCATAGGGACTGATATACATGTGGCCGCATATACCAGTGCGGTCGAAATACCTAAAGAAGAAATAAGCATTGAAGTTTTTCTTTCCAATTTAATCGCCCCATGCATTTTTAATAGTATAGTTAAAACTTAATTAGTATACTTGCAACTATACTATATAAGATTTTCGAAAACCTTTTGTTGTAATCTTATAAGGCTTCCAGATACATGAGATTCAGGCTGTTACTCATTTAATAAGATTGACTCTCCTATACGTTATAATGGTCAATAAATTCCTTATTTGTTCATCTACTTTCACTTTCCGTAATTTTACTTTTATAACTTCATTATTAACTTCAATATCTGAGTAGGGCACGCCCAAATATTCGAGTAGGTCTCGGATCTCTCCTTCCTCTAAGGAATTTACCCTCTTCATTTCAGTATTGCATGGTCCCATACTGCACATTGCGCAGTACTTTCCATGAAAGTATGTGTTGGCTTCACACGCAGCTCTAAAAACCTTAATCCCAATTTCTTCAGCATACCTCCTAATTCTGTTTTTTAGGTCTGAGGTTTTTATCTCAACCTGTTCATTATTTCTAGGTGTTTTCAGCAGTCTCCTCTCAATCTCCTTTCCATCGACTCCACAGTTTTCTAGGTTCCTAAGTATTCTCCTAGTAACCCTTAAGGAGCCTAGCACCGCTGACCTTATACCCTTGTCGGCGGCGAACTCAAGTATTCTGTCAGCTTCAGCATCGGTTATTCCTGGAATTATTGGTCTAATAAATAGGGATATTTTTAGGTCTCTTTTAAGTGCCCTGCCAGCAGCTTCTATTCTCTCAATTGGGTCAGGGGCTTTAGGCTCCAATCTCCTATTAGATAATGTGACCACGGTTACAAGCACATTAGTATCGGGATCCCCGGACTTTATTTCAGAAATCAGATTATCCGTTAGGATGGCTTTTGTTGATACCTGTGATGGTAAGTGCAACCATCTCCAGATTTCCCTCAAATATTTGGTCGCTATATCGTTTGTCTCCGGCTGGAATGGCTCCGTAACCGAGCCGTATGCCGCTAAAGTTCTTTCTGGAACCACGTATGGATTTAATGAGAGGGCATAAACTATTTCTTCAGGTTCTAGTGGATAAGGTTTAACGTTGGCTGTAAATCCCATATCATAAATATAGCAATATGCGCATGAATAGCTGCAGCCAATACCAGTATGTACTGTCATGCCGCATGGCCTAGGTTTCCTTCTGGCATGATGGTCCTCGCTAGCTCTTTTCCTAGAATCAGCTCCTAACCTATCCTCTAATTCCTCCAGAATTTCCTTCTTTCTCTCAAGGAGCTCGGTTAGGGAGGTCAACACCCCTTTCTCCAAATATGAATACTTGGGAACTAACAATTAAGTAATTTTCACATTTAATTGTTATCTGAGCAAAATAAGACGTAATAAGCGGGGTTGATAATTAGTTGAGTAGTAACGCTTTTATTCTAGTCCCGTAATTCTATTCACTACACAGTATAAAAAGGGATAAACAAAATAATCAACCTCCTTATGTTCAAAGTAAGCGGGGATTAGGGCTTTATGGTGTCCATCGCTATAATAGCGAGTATCTTTGCTCAAGTCTTCTCTATTTTCATAGTTTATCGTCTATCCCACAAATATAATGTTGTTGCCGGAAAGATATCTGAAATCTCAGATCTTATCAAGAGGGGATCGTTAGCCTACTTAAATAAGCAATTTTTGCTAGTTTCTATAGTGGGCATTATTCTGGCGGTAGCGGCAGGTTTATTCTTCGGCTTACTCACGGCCTTAACATTTTCTCTTGGGTCGATCTTCTCAGCTCTCTCAGCATACTTAGGAACTCTAATAGCTATCAATACAAATTCTAAAGCAGCCTGTTCCGCCAAGGAAAGTTTTCAAAGAGCATTCATGACGGCCTTTAATGGCGGCACAGCTGTGGGTTTACTGTTAACCAGCTTCGGGCTGCTGGTTGTTAGTGGATTATATGCGCTTTTCCTCGCCCTAGGATATGATGATCCATCAAACCTAGTCGGTTTAGGCTTTGGGGCGAGTTTAATAGGTTTGTTTGCGCGTGTCGGCGGCGGAATATATACTAAGGCAGCTGACATAAGCGCTGACCTTGTTGGTAAAGTTGAGATGGGCCTTTCTGAAGACGACCCGCGCAATCCGGCCGTAATAGCTGATCAAGTTGGCGATAACGTGGGTGATATTGCAGGCACAGGCTCAGACGTTTTCCAATCCTATGTTTGCATGCTCATTGCAACGATGATCTTGGGTATGCTGACACGCGGCAAAGAGGGAGCTACTTATCCGCTACTGGTTTTAAGCACAGGGCTAATTTCCTCGTTAATTGGTTCGATATTCACTAGGATTGGGGGTGGAAGTGTCAAAGGGGCTAAAAGATCCATCTACTTAGGAATATATGCTGCTTCATTACTTACGGCTACATCATCCGGAATACTAGCATACCGGATTTTTGGGGACTTAAAAGTGTTCTATTCGGTGTTGGCGGGAATAGTGGCAATACTCCTATTAGCCCATATAACAGAGTATTATACTTCACCAGAGAATAAGATTGTTAGGAGTATTGTGACAGCCTCTAAGTCGGGTCCAGCAATCAATATTCTGACAGGGCTTTCCGTAGGCTTAGAGGCTACTCTTATACCGACTTTGATACTTTCGTTAGCCATTCTAACAGCATACTGGTTTGAGGGGTTATATGGTGTAACGCTTGTATCCGTCGGCTTCCTATCAATAATGGCAACTTTCATCTCGATGGCCGCTTATGGTCCGATAATTGACAACGCTAATGGCTTAATAACTATGTCTAGAATGAATGCTGAACTGCGCAAAATAATGGACATGCTTGACTCCATTGGTAACATGACGAAAGCTACGTGTAAGGTTTATGCCGTCGGAACATCGGCGTTAGCACAGGTCGCTTTATTCTCAGCTTATTTGAAAGCTGCACACCTAAGCGCCATTAATATCGCTAACCCATTAACGGTAGTTGGACTACTTATAGGGGGCTCCCTCTCTTTCCTACTTTGCTCGCTGGTAATTAAAGCTGTCAGTAGGGCTGCACATATAATGATCCGGGAAGTTCGGAGAGAATTTAGTGGGGGTGAAATTGAAAAGTTAGGGCGCAGGCACAATTATATCCGGTGTATAGAGATAAGCACAAGAGCCGCCTTAAAGGGCATGTTTTATCCAGCAATGTTATCAATTGTCACGCCATTCATTGTTGGGATATTACTGGGTCCGGAGGCTTTAGGAGGTTTAATTGCTGGTAACCTCGCCACTACCCTGCCGCTTTCCCTACTCATGTGCATAAGTGGTGCAGCGTGGGATAACGCGAAAAAATATATTGAGGTGAGCAGGCGCGAAGAAAAAGGAAGCCCAGTACATGCAGCATCGGTTATAGGCGACACGGTCGGCGATCCCTTGAAGGATGCCGCCGGCCCATCACTGGATATATTCATAAACTTAATTGGAACAGCGGCTCTACTCTATGCCGCGCACACGCTCTAGCCATTAACTTGATTATGTCTAACATTTTTTAGAGCTATGTTTTCTACAAGAGAATTTTCACTTCATCTATAGCCTTAAGCACTCTTCTTCCTCTTTGAGTTATTGTGAAATATTTTCGCCCATTCTTCACTTGAACTGATATTAAGCCTTTATTTTTCAGATCATTTAAATGCTGGTATACGGCTGCCTTCGTCATAATTTTTCCCATCTCCTTCCATATCTCGTACCCATAAGTCTTCTTATTGGCTATTATACGCAATATCATTTCTTTCGTGCTGAATTCGGCCTCGATGAGGGCCATCTTTCGCCTCTTTGATAAAGTTTGTAGGACATCTGTTGCTTTTAGCCCGCTGCCAGTTATCAGGCAAACAACCTTCTCACTCTTATCAATATATGATTCATTCACGAGATTTCTTAGGGCAGCTATTGTTCCCGAGCTTGCTGGCTCAGCGAATATGCCCTCCATTCTCGCTACTTCCTGCTCGGCTTCAAGTATATCTTGGTCTGAAATTTTAACAGCTAAACCTCCCGACTCTTTTATGGCTTTTATTGCTAAATCCTTCTTAGGTGGATTTAATATGAATATGCTTGTGGCCCTAGTCATAGGATTCTCGATAGTTCCCTCTATACCTAAAAACGCATCTACTATTGGTGAGCAACCAGATGATTGAACGCCAATTAACCTTGGAGCGCCCTTTATCTTACCCAAAAGATTAAGCTCCTTAAAGCCCTTCCAAATTGAGTAAATTGTTCCACCGCTCCCCATAGATACAACAATGACGTCTGGGATGCCGATCTGCTCAGCGATCTCAAACGCAATGGTCTTCTGCGCTTCAATCACAAGAGGGTTTATTGCGGATGTAGCCTGATACCACCCAGTTTCGTTGGCTAATCTTTCGGCTCTTTCTATTGATTCATCAACAGTTTCACCGTACTCTTCGATGATCGCGTCAAATATTATCATTTGAGCAAGCTTTCCAACATCGACATGCTTTGGTATTATAACGTGGCACGCTATGCCATACTTTGCGCAGTATGCTGCTAATGACGCACCCATATTACCATTTGACGCACATATAGCCGCCGTGTAACCTAAATCCAGCATGTTTGAAACGATTAGTGCCGCAGCCCTATCCCTAAAGGAGTTCGTTGGGTTTCTAGTCTCATCCTTCAAATATAATTGCGATATTCCAATCTTTTTTGCTAGGCGCTCAGCCCTGTATAGCGGCGTCCCACCTTCATGCATTGTTGCTAAATTCCTCACCCTCGGTAGAAGCGCCCTATATCTCCATAAGCCTAATTCGCCGGTGAATGTAACATCTTTAACGGCTTCATAATCAATTTTGTACTCAAGCGTTCCAACTCCTCCGCATCTACGACATTTATACTCCAGAGTCTCTGTCTCAATCTTTTCTCCACATTTTATGCACACAAAGGTATTCATTGCGCTCTTACTTGAGAGATGGGCAACCATTTATCTCAATCCTAAATTATTATGACGCTAAAGTCTTAAATCAATCTTTTTCGAATAAATCTAGCCGTTTGAGGAATGAAGATTATGGGAAGCCAGTATTATCTGGTCTGCATTAGTTGTGGCGCAAAATACCCTCCAGACGAGATCGTATATAAATGTCGTAAATGCGGAGATCTTCTCTCAGTTGAATATAGCGATGAGGCAATGAGACCGGAGATCATTAAGGAATGGGATAGAAGAAATATGTCAGTTTGGCGATATGCTGAGCTTCTACCAGTAGGCGATAGGAGTAAGATTGTGAGCCTGGGCGAGGGCGGAACAAGCCTAAACAGATGTGTTAGGCTTGGGGGCGAGATTGGCTTAAAGAATGTTTACGTGAAAAATGAGGGTGAAAACCCAACTGGCAGCTTCAAAGATAGGGGAATGACTGTTGGGGTAACGAAGGCGCTAGAATTAGGCATGAAGCGTGTTGCATGCGCATCAACTGGTAATACATCCGCGTCGCTTGCAGCCTACGCGGCAAGAGCCGGATTAGAGTGCATAGTTCTCATACCATCTGGTAAAGTTGCGTTCGGAAAGCTAATTCAAGCGATGATCCACGGTGCTAAAGTTATACAAGTAAGGGGAAATTTTGATGAAGCCTTAAAAATTATTGAGGAACTATGCTCAACGCAGCCAATCTACCTACTTAACTCAATAAATCCGTATAGACTTGAGGGGCAGAAGACTATAGCGTTTGAAATATGGGATCAGTTAGGCCATAATGTTCCGGATAAGGTTATCGTACCAGTTGGGAATGCTGGAAATATAAGTGCTATATGGAAGGGCTTTAAAGAGCTAGATGCCTTAGGCCTAATAGATAAGCTGCCAGAGATGATTGGCATACAGGCTGAGGGGGCCGCGCCAATAGCGAACCTAATTAAGGGAGGAAATAATGAGATAAAGTTTGTTGATAAGCCTGAAACTATTGCAACAGCAATAAGGATAGGGTCTCCGGTTAACTGGAAGAAGGCTGTTAAAGCCATAAGAGAATCTGGAGGTACTGCAGAAACAGTTTCAGATGCTGAGATTCTCGCTGCCCAGAGACTTTTAGCTCAACGTGAGGGCATATTTGTCGAGCCAGCTAGCGCGGCGTCAATAGCTGGGCTAATAAAACTCGCAGAGACAGGCTTAATAGATAAAGATGAGGAAATTGTTTGTATAGCTACTGGTCATGGGTTAAAGGATCCGGAAATAGTTTTAAAGCAATTCCAAAAACCAGTCGAGACGGAAGCTGACATAAACACTATAATAAATTTACTTAAATCCTAGTTTAGCATTAAGCATCTTAAGTTAAGTTAATATCTTTAAATACCTATTTTTTAGTGGAGAAGCCCAATAAGAGTATGAGGGGATATATTTGAGTAAGACATCAGCGATTTCCGGCTTCTATAAGCTGAGCATTGATGAGAGACTTAAGATCGTTAAAGAGTTTGCTGACTTAACCGATGAGGAAGTTAGCATGCTCAAGGCTTCAGGCTCATTAAGCCTCGAATTAGCGGACCGGATGATAGAGAATGTTATAGGTGTTTTTCCGATGCCCCTAGGGATAGCTGTAAACTTCCTAATCAATGGAAGGGATTATTTAATTCCAATGGTTATTGAGGAGCCTTCTGTAGTGGCTGCGGCTAGCTATGGGGCTAAAATGACAAGGAGTAAGGGCGGAATATTTACGAGCAGTACGGAGCCCATAATGATTGGACAAATACAAGCTGTTAGAATTAAAGATCCTTATAGGGCTAGGATGGCGATTATAGAGGCAAAAGAGGAAATACTGAAGAAGGCTAATGAGCAAGATCCAATGCTAGTCTCGGTCGGTGGCGGAGCAAAAGATCTTAGAGTTAAGGTTATTGATACCATTAGGGGCCCAATGGTTATAACTGAACTCCTCGTTGATTGTAGGGATGCTATGGGCGCGAACGCGGTTAATACAATGTGTGAAGCTGTGGCCCCATTAATAGAGCGGATAACGGGCGGGAAAGTCTTCCTCAGGATAGTTTCAAATCTCGCAACCGAGAGACTTGCTAGGGCATGGACTGTTGTTGATAAGAATGCCGTGGGTGGCGAGGAGATTGTTGATGGCATAATTGAAGCATATGCCTTCGCAGCCGCAGACCCATATAGAGCTGCAACCCACAACAAGGGGATATTAAATGGCGTAATAGCCGTTGCGCTCGCAACATGTAACGATCATAGGGCTATTGAGGCTGGTGCACACGCGTATGCCGCTAGGACAGGACGTTATCTGCCGCTATCAGTTTGGGAAAAGAATGAGGATGGCGACTTAGTTGGCTCGATAGAAATGCCGATGGCCGTTGGCATAATTGGCGGTGCGACAAGGGTTCATCCAATAGCCAAGATAGCCCTAAAGATTTTAGGCGTTAAATCAGCCCGCGAGCTCGCTGAGGTTATGGTGGCTGTCGGATTAGCCCAAAACTTAGCAGCTTT
>Ga0105154_1000028_pt1 | contig 60657 bp, 57 predicted proteins | sample SSWtaG_FD_89672 | JGI IMG/M metagenome (GOLD analysis project Ga0105154, IMG submission 89672) | Hot spring microbial communities from Sandy's Spring West, USA to study Microbial Dark Matter (Phase II) - SSWsed_matched | ecosystem: Environmental > Aquatic > Thermal springs > Hot (42-90C) >... | reverse complement strand
TCTTAAAGTAAGGGACAATAAATTCAGTGATTTTTAAGCTTGAATGTGGTATTTTTCTTGTGGTGATTTGCTTGGGTAGTGGTATTAGTAAGACTCTTGCTATAGTTATAGGTGTTGTGATTTTAATTGCTGTTGTAGCTGGTGTCTTAATCTACATGACTAGCCTACCACCCCCAACAACCACAACACCAACACCTACAACCACCCCGACAACAACACCAACCCCAACACCTACCACAACACCAACAACAACGCCAACACCTGTTGAGTATAAGTTAAAGTTTGGTGATTTAGAAGTAACTGTTACTGAAGAGATCTACGAGGTGGCTCAGAAGGCTAAGAATGGGCAGATAGATGTTACGATTACTTTCTGGGTTTCTATGATGCCTTTTGAGGAAGACGTGATTAGGAATATTATCACGAACTTCACTGCCGAGTATCCCGGCATAAAAGTTAACCTAGTTCACCAGGATAGTATGAAAGATGTTTATCAAGCTCAAGTAGCTATAGGGAAAGGTCCTGACTTACTTACTTGGGCTCATGACTGGACCGGAGGATTTGCTGACGCTAACATGATCGTTCCCTTGAACCAGTACTTAACTAATGATATACTGAACCAGTACGTTGACTCCGCGGTCAGGGCAGCGTCTTACAATAACAAGATATGGGGCTTGCCTTGGGCAGCTGAGACAGTCGCTCTAGTATGTAATAACGCGTTAGTAAGTAAGATTCCAGAAAGCTTTGATGAATTAAAGAACATAATGCAACAACATTATAGCCCCACCACAGACAAGTACGGCATTTCCTATCAGGTTGATCCGTATTTCGTTTCTGCGTGGGCACACGCCTTCGGAGGTTATTACTTTGATGACGCTACTAAGATGCCCGGGGTTAACTTAACTGAGACCGTGACTGGGATAAAGTTCTTCTACGAGAATATTTACGTGTACCTATATCAGGGTGACTTAGGACATGACTCACAACTAAACTTATTCTTGACCGGTAAAACGCCGTGTATAGTGACTGGGCCTTGGGATATTAAAGCCATCAAGGATGCTGGAATAGACTTCACTGTGACGCCGCTACCTAAAATATCTGAGACCGTAGTGCCGAAGCCGTATTCAGGTGTTAAGCTGATATGGCTTAATCCAAACTCCCAGAATAAGGAGGCTGCAGTACTCTTCGCTTTATGGTTCACACTAAATAATAAGGTCATACAGAAACTAGCTGAAGTAGCCGGCTTCGTCCCAGTCCTTAAAGCCGTTCTTGAGTGGGAGGGCTTATCCGAGCTTCCGGTAGTGTATGGTTATGCTAGGGCTGTGGAAGGGAGTATTCCTATGCCTTCAAGTCCTGAGATGAACTATGTGTGGGGTCCTGTTAGTGACGCGTTAACTGCTATAAATCAGGGCGTACAGACGGTGGAGGAAGCACTCAATTACGCTCAAGCACAAATACTTGAAAAGCTTTCAGGGTAGGGTGAGTTACGAATATGGGTAAACCTAAAGGTAAAGAAGAACTCCTTTTTCCCGCTAAAATAGCTCTTCTCCTCACGATCCCGTCACTCTTCCTCTTCGTATTCTTTAATATATGGCCGATAGCTTTCTCAGTATACCTAGCCTTCACTAACGCTAACCAAATAAACGTGTACAACCCGGAGTATTCCGCTAGACCGCTCAGATTCATAGGCTTCAGCAACTTCGTTCAGCTATTTAATGACCCGGCTTTCTATTACTCATTACTGAAAACCTTGCTATTTCTCGGGACTTCAGTACCTCTCAAGATGTTGGTTGGGGTGGGTCTTGCTTTCCTCTTCTCATCACCCTTGATCTACGGGAAGAGGGTGATGAGAGGGTTATTACTAACGCCCTGGGCATTACCTGCCATACTCTCCGTCATGATATGGAGGGGTGCTCTCGATCCTAGGTACGGGCCTATGACACAGTTCTTCTCATTAATTGTCGGGAGACCTTTCCAGGCAGTAGGTACTACAATGAATGAATGGGATTCTTTCCTCGCGTACAACATCATAGAGATGTGGTTGGCTTACCCCTTCGTAATGACCGTGGTCGGCGGGGCTATCTCAGGCATTCCTAAAGAGATTATCGAGGCTTCCATAGTTGACGGTGCAGGCATATTCTCAAGAACTACTAAGATAGTCTTACCTCTAATAATGAGGACAGTGGCTTTCGTGGCAGTCCTTACTTCAGGTGCTTCCTTACAAGCATTTCTAATACCTTTCGTTCTCAATGACGGAGGTCCTATGATAAACTTCATGGGTAAATTAATCTTCAGTAATGACTTGCTGCTCCTCTACGGGTATCACAGGTTTATGAGGGATTATGAGTGGGGTTATGCAGCGGCTTTCTACTTAATAGTTGTCCTGATCCTCTCTGTATACGTGTACATATGGTTTAAGCTCGTCTTCCAGAGGGGTGGTAAGTGAGTATGGCGACACTCAAGCTCTACCTCCTCAAATTGTTTATGACGGCAGTAGCTTTCTCCATAACCGCTACATTGCTTTATCCAGTGTTTTACATTTTCCTCACCGCATTCTCGAGACTACCCACGCTATCGCTCGATATCACATACTTTACTTTAGAGAATTTCATGTTAGTCATTAATGACGTAGACTTCAGGAACTCACTAATTCTGAGCTCTCTGGTTTCCGGGGCTACAGTGTTTTTAGCTTTGCTGTTCATAACGCCGGCAGCATACGCTTTTTCTAGATTCAAGTTTAGAGGTAAGAGCACGGCTCTTTACTCTTACCTGATATTCAGTCAGGTTAGCGGTGGTTTCGGGATAGCGTCTCTTGTGGCTCTATTCGTTTTCTTAGGTAAGCTTAACTTAGTCAATATCTATGTCTTGCCTTTCTTGTATGTCTCCGGTATGGTCCCCTTCAATACCTGGCTCCTTAAGAACTACTTTGATAACATACCTAGAGAGTTAGATGAGGCAGCATTCGTTGACGGTAGTAGTTGGTGGACGCTCATATTTAGGGTGATTCTACCGTCCTCTAAAGCACCGATAATAGTGCTAGCTATATTCGCTTTCATGGGTGCGTGGTCCGAGTTTATCTTAGCTAACCTCTTCGGCTTCAGGACCTTACCGGTCTTAATGTATAAGTACATGGGAGCATACACCACGTACTGGAATATGTTCGCGGCTACGGCAATCCTCTACGCAATACCGATAATAATCATGTATATGACAGCGCAAAGATTCATAGGCGAAGCTGTTAGAATGGGTGTTAAAGGTTAAAATTTTGTCAGAGCTCCTGGGAACATCACCCCTCAGACGGTTGATCCCTCATCACTACAATAATTAAGTTAGCTACGTTTTAAGGTTTAAAGAACTCTCAACATTGCCGGAACGCTTTTATGATGATTATACCAGACTTGACGGCTGTTTAAATACCCGAACTTATAAGCCTCCTCACCCATGAATTTGTCGGGAGCAGTGATTAAGGACATGATGAGAGTTCCCCTTCCTGAGGCAATGATGTGTCCGACATCAACTGATTAGTTTTTGTCGATCACGTAGAAGTCTCTTATAGTGAGTGCTCTGAAAATTGATGAGGCCTCGATTAACCAGGCTATTGGGGTTATTACGAAGTACCTTAACTTCCCTGATTTATAAGCTCCGTACATATATGCTAGCCAGTGATACAATGAGTTGATGATTATGAGGTAAATGACGAAAGAGTTGTAGTAGCCACTCATTACCACTATGATAATCACTGAAGTGAGGGCGATCCAGAGGAAGGACTTGATAGTTATTATGGCTTTCATTAGGTTTGGGGCACGTCTTAAGTCTCTTAAGACTCCTTTAAACCACCTAGCTCTCTGTTTTTGGAGATCGCTTAAGCTATTGGGTGATTTAATGCTTACGATGGTCTCCGACTGCCATGTCTTATAACCTCTCTTGACTAGCTCAACAGCTAAGCTGAAGTCCTCGGCAATCGATGTTAAGTCGATGTCGAGTTCCTTCAGAACATGACCCTTGATACCAAGTAACTCGCCGTGTAGCCCTAGGAGAGGCTTTCCTAGGAAGCCTGTGAAAAACCTGTATAAGGTTAAGTCATTGAAATACCTTATCCAGTCGATTACGTAAGTCACGACCGAGTTTCCCTTCCTAGGTTTCAGCACGGGATTGAACGCAACGTAACCGAGCTCCTCATAGTAAGCTATCTCATAAAGAAAACGATCATCCAGAACTATGTTGTCGTCGTCTAAGAAAACATACCAGTTACTAGGTTCTACGAAATAATCAATGAAATACTTCATAGCACGTGCCTTACCTTTACGGAACCTCGCGTACTCCTTGGGAACTACTACGAGCCTCAAATAAGGATCTGAGAAACTCATCTCACTCAAGTAACCCACTAACTCAGCCCCCTCATCCACCACAACCCACACTAGATAGTCTCTAAACCTACTGCGTAGACTCTCTAAAGACTCTCTTAAAGCATTCTTAACTTTGTTGTTAGCTATGGTTATTAGAACAAACTCTATATTATCACTCCTGTAAGACTTCTTCTTAGGTTTGTAAACCACGTACCCTACAGATCCGGCGATTAGGAACACGTACGTAACGGATAGGGTTATGTATATGGGTATCATGATGATTGGCTCGCTAGACAATAGGTTAGCGCCCTCATCCACCATTAACACCAAGTAAATATCTAGAGATTAAAAACTTAATAATCTTCCTACTGATGTATAAGCAGGTGAGTAGAGTGGGTGGCAGACAGAAAACCACGCTTTTCATGATTAGCGAGTCTAAGGAAACTCATAAAGCTAAGAGTGCTGAAACCCAGGAAAAAGCTAAGGGTAAGAAGTGATTTTCTATATTTATAGAAGTAAAAAATTATTAATCTGTTATGGTTATAATATTATGGTGTTTAATAATGTCATCAGGCAGAGATAGTATCGGATCTATCTTAGGGAAGCTGATAATCTACATAATAATTGCTGTGGTAGTCTTAGGAGTCCTTAACTGGTTCTTCAACTATTTCATACCTGACCTAGTAGAAGAGAATAAAGCATTGGAAGGACTGCTCGTGTTAAGAGATTACCAGCCATACATATACGTTTTAGTAGCTTTGATAATTGGTTGGCTGATTGTCTCCTCAATAGCTTCAATGTTCTACGTACTACTCTCCCCACGCTACGGTCCCTCTGCGGCAGCCGCTGTAAGGAGTCTTATTAAGATCTTAGGTTTAGGTGCTTTGCTAGCCGGTATAGCTGGCGGGGTTGCCGGTGGCGCTGCAGGCGTAGCTTTAGGGGGTTTCATAGGCTTAGTCATAGGCTTCGCCACTCAGCAGGTCCTTGGTCAAGCGGTTGCAGGGATGTTCTTACTCCTAGCAAGACCCTTCAAGATAAATGACGTGATAGACGCTGCCGGGGAGAGCGAGGTAGTTGTGATCGATATAGGAACCCTCTTCACAGTAGCTAAGAGGAAGGACGGTAACGTGGTGTTAATACCTAGTTCCACTCTAGTAGGTCAGAAGATAGTCATAAGAAAACAAACTCAAACATAAGATTAACGTTTTTAATTTATTCTCGTAAGATATTAGGGGTTTATATGAAGATATGGATATTAAGGGATTACTCTAGGTGTGTAGGGTGTAGACTATGTGAAATTGAGTGCTCGCTGAGACACGAGGGTCTTGTTTGGCCCGCGGCTTCAAGGATAAGGATTTACGAGTCTGTGTTCGGGTTTCCGGTACCTTACACATGTGTTCAGTGCGATGATTATCCTTGCATGGCCTCATGCCCTACTAAAGCCTTAAGCGTTGCTGAGACAGGCGCGGTATTAGTGGATGAGTCTTTATGCATAATGTGTGGTTCCTGCATAAACGCTTGCCCGGGAAGGATACCTAGGATGGTGGGAGGTAAGAAAGCCGTCATAATATGTGATCTATGTGGTGGGAATCCAGCATGTGTTGAGGTATGCGAGTCAGCAGGATTTAATGCGTTGAGGCTGGTTCGTAAGCCTGGCGGGGAGGTCGTTAAGGCGTACTTAAACAACCCTATCAAGACCTCAGAGGATCTAGCTAAGAAACTGAACGTGTTCTAGGAGGTGCCACTAAATGTTCGGTTTCTGGGGGAGACTCCTCGACATAGACTTGAGTAATGGTGTTACGAGAACAGTTGACGTACCTGAAGAAGTCTTTAAGAAGTTCATAGGGGGCAGAGGCCTCGCTACTTGGATATTGTGGAGGGAGTTGGGATCTAGGTGGGAGCTCATCAACCCGTTAAGCCCTGAAAACCTGCTCCTAGTTCTCACAGGTCCTCTCACGGGCTATTACCCGGGAATAAAGATAGTTGTTTCTGGTAAGTCACCTCAAAGCAACGGCGTGATCGGGTCTACACTATCTAGTGAGTTAGGGGTTGAGCTTAAGTCTGCGGGATATGACGGGTTAATATTAAGGGGTGCTTCCCAGAACCCCGTATACATCTACGTAGACAACGCGGGGGTTCAAATACGTGACGCCACCCCCCTATGGGGTTTAGGAGGTCTTAAACTCGTTAAAGAGCTAAACAGATTGCTTTACGAGGACGTTAGAGTTGAGCGCGGTCTCGACACCCTACCTAGTTATATCTACATAGGACCTGCTGGTGAGAACCTCGTCAGAACCTCAGTAGTTATGAGTAAGCTTGTGCATGCTGCTGGGTACGGAGGTTATGGTGCGGTGATGGGCTCAAAGAAGGTTAAGGCTGTGGTGGTTAAGGGGTACGGACCTTTACCTAAGGTGAGTGATGAGAGCGGGTTCATTAAGTTGAGGAAGGAAATACTTAATGAGCTTAGTAATAGGATGAGGGTATTTAGGTATTGGGGCACGACCGAGGGGCTTTGGTACACAGGCTACGTCACCAGCTCGGAACCTGTGAGGAACTGGATAGAGGAGTGGCATGACGTGAGGTCATTTACGCATGAAGAGGTTGAGAGGAAGTGTTGGATTAAGAATTTATGGAGTGACTGGGGTTGCCCTACCTCATGCATGAAGGTAAGCAGGGTTTTCGACGGTGCGAGGTCTTACGTGACAGACGGGCCTGACTACGAGATGGGAGCTTACTTAGGGAGTAATTTAGGGGTGTTTGACGCGGTATCCATGGTTAAGTTATCGGCGTTAGCTGATGAGCTAGGTCTTTGCGGCATTCAGACAGGCAACGTGTTAGGGTTTGCTATAGAGCTTTTCGAGAGAGGTTATTTGTCTGAGGCCGACGTAGGCTGCGATCTTAGGTGGGGTAACGTGGACTGCATTATGAAGGTACTTCACAACATAGCTTATAAGCAAGGTATTGGAGCCGTGCTAGCTGAGGGAACCTATAGAGCAGCCTTAAAACTTGGTGAGAGAGCCGGGACCGACCTACTGAAGTACGCTGTTCAAGTTAAGGGTGTGGCGGTAGGAGCTCACGGCATAAGAAGCGGTTTAGACTACCCTCAGAAAATCGCTTACGCCGGGTCTGTTCAAGGAGGGGATCACACGTCGACCGCCGGCAGACCACTTAAGTCAACAGAGTCTGAGGCCTTCACCGCCTTCCTAGACAGTGCCGTAATCTGCTTCTTCAACACTGTAGACATTAAAAAACTAGTAGATTACCTCAACGTAGTGACTGGGTGGGGATTTAGCGAGGAGGATGCGTATCTAAGTGGTGCGAGGATACTGACGGTTCAACGAGTACTCCTACTTTTAGGAGGGCCTGACGTCTTCTGGGATCCTAGAGAACACGATGAGAATCCTGAGAGATTTTACGAACCCCTCACTTCAGGACCTAAGAAGGGTGAGGCACCTAAGAGAGAAGAGGTGAGGAAAGATTTAATCAGTTACTACGGGGAGCTAGGGTGGGATGAGTTGGGGATACCTAGGGAGGAAACCTTATCAAAGCTAGGAATAGAGGAGTTAGCTAGGGAAGTTGAAAGAATTAGGTACAGGGTCCGTCCCTAATGCATAAGGTATGTGTTAAAGCAGTCGGGATTCTTGACGAGGTCGTGTGCTTGGAGGTGGAGGAGTGCGTCAGCGTGGGAGACTTAATAACTAGGGTTTTCGACCTGAAGGGGGTTAGAGTGAATCTGGAAGCTGTATCCGTGAGTGATGGGTCTAGGACATTGAAGCTCTCTGAAAACGTGTGCTCATATAACGAGCTCCTAGTCTTCAGGCTCTTCCGCGGCGGTTAAGATGTATCAAGAAGGGAGCGTGACTCACTAAACATTTCGTAAAGCTTATTTTATTAACGCTCAGTATATTCGGTAGGGACTTTTATGTACGTGAGTGTGACTCCTGAAATAGCTGTTGAGGGGCTTACGAAGTTTGCTGGTGGTTTAGGGGTTCTTGAGGGTGATAAGCTTGTTGAGGCCAGGTCTATGGGCATAGACTACGCCGTAATCACGTTATATCATCCCGGTGGTTATGCTTCGTATGAGGTGAGTGACGGGGATCTCGCCGAGGTTAGAGATGACTGGGTTTTATCTGACGGGAGTAGATTAGGTTCCTTCACTATAGAGGTGAGGAAGGAGCCCGTATCCTTAGACTCCGTGATGTTCGAGGTATTCGGGTCTAAACTAGTCTTGTTAAGGGTTCTGGAGCCTCACTGGGCTGTAGAGCTTACTAAGAAGCTATACGTGGATAAGAACGCTGAGGAAATGTTCTTAAAATACCTTATCTTGAGTAAGGGCGCGGCGAAACTAATCGAGTCTGGCTTGTTAGGGTATATTGAGGAGATACACCTTCAGGAGAGTTTCGCTGGTATGGCGGCTTTCGCTCTCAAAGACGTATCTAAAGTCAAGTTCGTGACTCACTCACCCGGACCATGGGCGCACCCAGTGGTTCATAGGGAGTGGCTGATTTCAGAGTTTGGCTTGGAAAGAATTAAGAGTTGTGTCGGGGACAACTACGTGAACTTAACTGAGTGTATAATCAAGTTAGTGCCTAAGAGCTATGTTGTGTCGAGGAAGCAGTTGAGGATAATGAGGAACGTATTGCCTAGCGTTGCTGACAGACTCATTGACGTGACCAACGGCGTTAGTTTGAGTAGGTGGTGTGATAAGGAAATACTTAATTACGTTTTGAGGGATAGTACGGATCTCGAAGAGTACGCGAAGATTAGGGGGAGGCTTAGGGAGGAGTTAATCACGTATCTTAAGAAGTTAGGCGTTAAGAAATTGCCTGAGCCCGGAACCCCCGTAATCACCTGGGTTAGGAGGGTGGTTAAGTATAAGAGACCCTACTTCATAACGAGGTTTATAGAAGATAATAAAGACTTGAAAGCTTTCTACGTCTTGGGGGGCAAGCCTCACCCCCAAGACATTTACGGGAAGATGTACGCGAGAGAATTCCTCAGGTTATCTAGGGAGTACGAGAACGTGGTGTACGTGAATAATTACGGCTTGGAAGACGCTAAGTACTTACTAAGAGGCTCTGACCTACTACTATTCACGCCCTTCCCGGGTTGGGAAGCGTCAGGCACTAGCTTCATGAAGGCAGGGATTAACGGAACTCCTACGCTAGCGTCTAGAGACGGCGCGGTTCTAGAGATGATTAAGGACGGGTACAACGGCTGGCTTTTTGGGAAAGATATTTCGGAGTTCATAGATATTTATACTAACCCTAAAGCCGATGAGGTGGACGAGGAAGAATACGGGGAATTCAGCAAGAAATTAAGTGAGGTAATTAGCATCTATCATGACGAGCCCGAGAAATACCTGAGGATTTCTGCAAACGCCGCTAAGACATTCGTTAGATTAGCTGACATCAGAAACACTTTATTCAGGCTAATCTCAGGTTAGGTCGCCGCACGCGCAGAATACCTCGTGAATAACTGAGTAAAGGGATTGGAGACCTTCCCTCGTTACTGCTGACACAGCTATCATGCGTGTCGGTATCGCGTACATCCTCAGAATCTTAGCAAGCTCGCTCGTTAACTCGCTGAGTAATCCACCCTGGTCGGTCTTCTCCACTAAACTACTCACCTCATCTAGGAATGTCTTCTTTAATTGTCGTTTAAGAAGGTCTGACTTGCTGAGGACGGGGATTACTGGGACGTCAAGTCTTAAGCGAGCTACTAAGCTCATTAAGTAAGCCACTATAGTTTCGCTTACTGACTTGCTCACCGCCACGTCGTTTAAGTAAATGACTAGAGGTAACGCCACCCTCTTAAACACTTTAATCATTTTAGGTCCTGAATCACGTAGCAAGAATAACTCGCTCAACCCAGGAGTATCTACGAGAATGTAATCCGTTCTCAACCTCCTCAGCCTATTAAGTAGCTCCCTGCTCTTCCCCGCTAACATATCAACAGCTTTAATCATTGCCCCGTTTGGGCCTAACCCCTCCTCACTCATCAACTTCCTGAAATCTATTAATTCACGCACGTCGAGGTCCGGAACGTAAGGAAGTTTCTCCACCGCTGGATCCAGGTTTACTATTCTGACGTCTGCGTTAAGCTCTCTCACCAACCAATCACCGAAAGCGGCTGTGAGGGAAGTCTTGCCTGAGGCACCGGGACCCACGAACACCACTATCCTCATGTTCACGCACACCATCCTCATAATAGAAACTTAACTTACTGGAAAGTTAAGCTTATCTTCTCCGGAAAGGATTTTGTTAGGGGGTTGGAGTTGGAGAGTGTAACTGGGGTGAGTATTAAGGAGGTTAGGAAGTCTGAGGGTTTGTATGAGGTAACGCTTTCCGTCAGGTATGCCGGGAGGAGTTATGATCTATGTCTTCACAGAATTACTCAAAATGTTGCTAGAGTGGAGGCGGACTTGAGAGGAGAGTACCTGTACGTAAAGCTCGTTAACGAGAGGGATGAGGGTTTTGCTACGTGCTGTATACATGTGAAGCACTTAGAGAGCGGTTGTATGGAGTGCCCCTCACTACTCTTACCCCCTTCTAAGACCGGTTGCGAGAGTTCTTGAACAACGCTTAAGACCTTACCACACACCATTTAAGGTTGTTTAACTTATTTTTGTCGGGGGTGGTGTTGCTACCGCATGACTTAGTTAGCGAGCTCGTGATTCCTGAGCTGAGGGGTTTGCTAGCTCATAAATTAAGTGAGAAAGGCTTCGGCCAATTACGCATATCTAAGCTGCTAGGCATTTCCCAACCTATGATAAGTAAGTACATGAGCGTGAGCCACACAGAGTACCTGAAAAGACTTGAGGGACTAGGATTAGACGTGGACGAAGTTTCGAGGGTTGTTGAGATTTTAGTAGAGAAGCTAGCTAGCAATAACCAACGCGAGTACCTAGAGTTGGTGAGTAGCTTCCTAAACTCTATCTTGAGGAGGGGTTTGCTCTGCGAGGCTCATAAGAGGGTATCCTCCACTGTCCCGGCGAACTGCGATGTTTGCTTCAAGCTATTCGAGGAGGTTAGGGATCCTTACGTGGAGGAGGTTAAGGCGGCATACGAGATCCTGTGCCTCCATCCCAAAGCGACTGAGATAATCCCTGAGGTAGGCATGAACATAGTCTCAGCACCTCCTAACGCGAAAAGCTTTCGCGACGTAGCAGGCTTCTCCGGAAGAATAGTTAAATCGGATAATAGGGTGATCGCGGCCGGAGAACCTATTAAAGGCGGTAGTAGGCATACGGCCAACGTACTACTCAAGGTTATGAGCAAGTTCCCGAGGGTTAGGTCGGCTATAGCGATCAAGTATGACGAGGGATGCATTAATAAATTGAGTTCTGCTAATCTAAAAGTAGTGAGGACAGGCCCTCACAAATCAATTGATGAGTTCTTCACAACCTTAGAGAAGGTTGTTTCAAGGTTGAGTGAAGAACCTGACGTGATAGCTGATGCTGGCGGGCTAGGTATAGAACCCGTACTCTACGTTTTCTCGACAAGCGCTATTAAAGCTCTTGAAAAAGCTCTTATTTGCGTTGAGTGATTCCGCTTCTCGGTAGGTTGTAGTTCATTTTATTTAACCCCTACCATCTACTTCTCAACAGTCTCTGAGTTCCCTCACCACGGTGGCTCCGCTCCTGTCGCCAGGAACTTCATCGCTCCACGGGTCTCGGAACCCCGAGTACACCAACAAATGCGTAGCTTCTGGACTTCATAAATTTCCTAGACAGATACATAATATCATCATACCTAATAACACTGAGAGAGCTTAAACATCAATGATCATGAAAACTAAGACAGCCACTCTACATTCAAAAAACTATTTTCTCAGGCTTAGAGCCGCGGCTGAGACTACGGCACCGTAGATAGCTCCGCTAACGCATGCGGCTATGACCCATAAACCCATCTCTAGGGGCGTCCCTACCACGCCGAAGAGACGTGCGTCCAAGCCTACCGCAGGGATACCGGCTAACGCCCCAGCAAAAGCTCCTGAGAGTATGTCCCAGCGTTTATACCTGAACGAGAAGTATCCTAGCTCTGAAGCAAGTCCTTGAGCAAATCCGTAAATCACGTTCGTGATACCGCCTGCAGGAGCTATTAAAGTCTCGACTAGAGCACCAAGGAACTCCCCTAAGAAAGCTGATAGAGGTTTCTTCAGGAGTGAGGCAGCTAAGGGAGCTCCAATAAACCACAAACCATAGCTAATTATTCTAGCGCCTACAGGTCCTGCGAGGACTTCCGACACGTTATATATCGTCCAAGTAGCAGTGAATATAACACCGCTTATGACTCCCGCAACTGCTAGTAAAGCTAAGTCTATACTCGTAAATCTAGCGGTTCTCACACGACCTCACCACTATACTATTATAATCAGAGAATAAAAACATTTATAGCTTTGTAATATCAGGACGACACTCCACTAATCTCAGAGGTAGAAGGAGATAATCCATTGCAGGACTAGGGCTGACAATATGATGAGATCTCCGAGACCTAAGGGTTTCCTCCTAGATACCCTCCTAAGTCTTAAGCCCCTGAGTTCTGCGGAGATACCGCCCCACACAGCTCTCTCATAACTTATATTGAGCATCGGGAGTAGGATGCTTCTTAAGTGCTTAGGACTTAACACTACTGAGGCGAGTCCTCGTTCTTTCCTAGCAATACGAATCTCGCTTAAATCCTTACTCAGCAGAGGGAATAATCTGAACGCGTACGCTATCGAGAAAGCTATTCCTGAAGGAATCCTCAAATCCCTCTCCAGTGATTTTATTAAGTCTCTCACGTTAACTAAGCCTAGCATGAGTAGGGTGGAGCCAACTATAAGAAAGAATCTCAGAGTGACTATCAGGAAGGACTCCACAGCTCCACTCCTGATAGTTACTGCTTGAATGGATATGATCTCATCACCAACGTTATGGAAGTAGAGCCCGTTAATGAACGCTCCCCACACGTTAAGCACTAAGAGCGCCACTAACAATTTTTGAGGCATTTTCTTGCTTCCTAAAGCAAAACCTAGGATTCCGTTAATTAGTGAAGGAAGTATTAACGACTTGACAGAGCTAGCCACGAACGCTAGTAGTGAGGCTCCTAAAGCGTATAAGAATAGTGTTGATTCCCTATACCTAGCCTTCATCAATAAACACCCGCTATACTCTCAAGCATTAAAGCCGCTTTATAGGGTTCTAACTCCTTAACTCTACCGCCATCAATTACTAGGGATCTATCAGCTAGTCCTAAGAGGACTCTAGGGTCGTGAGTGGATATTATGAAGGAAACACCGCCCTCACTCAACCCCCTTACGTGCTCGAACAGGGAGTTAAGCAAGCCTAAGTCCAGCCCTGCCGTAGGCTCATCCATCAATATTATGTCAGGCTTGTGAGCCCACGCGATGACTAGCGTTAACCACCTGCGCTGACCCAGACTCAGTTTGTATGGAGGGTAGTGCTTCCTCTCCTCATAAAAAGGTACTTTACCTGCCACCTCCTCAAGACTGCGTCCCGTCTTAGACGCGGCGAGTCTCAACTCTCTCTCAACGCTATTCTCAAGAAACATGTAATCAGGTGTTTGACTAACGTAGAAGGCCTTCCTCACGCCGTCACGAAAAACTATCTCCCCTGAGTAACCCTTATGAAACCCCGCTATAGTTTTAAGTAAGGTGGTTTTACCCGAGCCGTTCGGGCCTACTAAAGCTAGAACCTCACCTCTCCTCAACTCGAAAGAAACTTCTTTGAGGAGAGGTTTTCTACGATCATGCCAGCACTCAAGACCCTCAACAGTAAGTATGACTTCACTGATTCTCCGCCCCTTGCTACCCGGTGTTTCAGGTATTTCGTGAACAGGCTCAACGTCTAAGCCAGCCCCCCTGAGTTTCTTGAGTAGATCTCTTGACGTGAGCTCGTTCCTGGAATATTCTGAGACCTTCCTACCTAGACTCAACAACACTAGCTTATCAGCCATGTCTAGGAAATACTTAATCTTGTGCTCAACGATCAAGACCGTCTTACCCTCCTTAATTAAGTCAGTCACGAATCTCCTAACCTCCCTTATACCCCAGGGATCCATGGAAGCCGTGGGCTCGTCAAGCATGACTAGGTGCGGTCTATGAGATATCGCTGAGGCAAGAGATAACCTCCTCTTCTCGCCCCCTGAAAGAGTTTCCACGTGATCAAGTCTCTTATCAAAGAGCCCGAACCTTCTCAACAGCTCAGTCGCTCTACTCAAGGCCTCACTCTCGTCAAACCCTAAATTCTCCAGCGTGAAGAGAACCTCATCTAACGGGGTAGGCATCAAGACTTGTTTCTCCGGATCCTGAAGTACTAGGCCAACAAACCTCGAAGCAGGAGAATCACTTTTAAGTAAGTCCTCACCCCCGATGATCACTGAGCCGTCAACCCAGCCACCCAAAAGTGAAGAGAGGATTCCTGAAATAGTGAGTAGTAGTGTGGTCTTACCGGATCCTGAAGCCCCGCCGACAAGTATTAACTCGCCCTCACCGCCTCTAAACCAGGTCTCCCTTAGTACGGCCTCACCAACCCTATAACCGGCGGATCTCACATTAACTCTCAGCATCCTGTCCATCCACAATAACTACATTATTATGGTGTTAATAAAACTATTATGATGGCTAAGCACTTATTACTGGTTTATGAATAATACTATGTAGGTAGTCGAAATGAAGGTGAGGTTTTTCGGCATACTGAGAGATTTCGCAGGGGTTGAGTCTGTGAACGTCTTGTTAGGAGGTCCTGTGAAGGTTAAGGAATTACTAAACCTCTTATCAAGTAAGCTCAGCTGGTTTAACGAGTTTCTCAAAAATGTGGAGAAAGCCAACATATCGATCATAATATTAGTCAACGATAGCTTAGTTAACGAGGAATACCTACTTAATGAGGAAGACGAGGTTACTTTATTACCGCCAGCCGCTGGTGGTTAACGAAATGGTTGTTGAAGCGTTAGTAATGAGGAGTGAGTTAAACGTTAACGAATATCTTGAGAAATTATCTAGGGCTTCTTCGAGAGACGGTTGCGGAGCGTTAGTCATGTTCATGGGATTCGTTAAGGGGTTGGTTGACGAGGAATCCGTTAACGAGCTGGTTTACGAAGCTTACGAGAACTACGCGTTAAGTAAGATGAGAGAGATCGGTGAGGAAGCCGTCAAGAAATTCGGGGTTAGGGACGTGGTAGTAGTTCATAGGGTGGGTAACTTAAGGCCGGGTGACCCGACAATATACATATTCGTCACCGCTAAGAGTAGGGGTGAGGCTTTTAAAGCAGCTGAGTACGTGTTGGAGAGAGTTAAGCATGAGGTCCCTATATCAAAACTTGAGGTCAGGAGTGACGGGGAGTTCTGGGTCTTAGGTGACGGACGGAGAATAAGAAGACCGAAGATTTGATTAAGTCTCTTTCGTCTTCCTAACAACCCTCACGTTACTTATTACCGTCTCAGGATACTGACCGCTCTCGTCTTTCTCATATTTTTTAACCATATCCCATATGTTTAGCAGTGCTGTCATAACTCCTGCAAGAGCCTCCATCTCAGCCCCTGTTTTCGCGGTGGTTCTCACCATCACAGTAACCTTTATCCCGTCGTCGAGCACCTCATATGAGGTGGAGACATGCGTTATTGGTATGTTATGTGTTAGTGGGAGTAACTCAGGTGTTTTCTTAACGGCTAGTAAAGCAGCTACTGAGGAGACCGTCAGAACATCGCCTTTCTCTACTAAGCCCTCCCTCACGAGCCTCACCGTCTCTTTCTTAAGCTTTATGAAGCCCTCGGCTACAGCTTCCCTGAAGACCTCTGGTTTAGAGGAAACGTCGACCATTCTAACACTCAACGCGAACACCCACTACTTAAAATACGGCTCTCTTAATAAAGTAGCTTTCTTAAGTGCTTCTTCTAAGGTAGTGAAGTCTCTGTTCTTTATAGCGTCCTTAACGTCAACAAACATATCCTCCCTGAAAATACATATCTTGATTTTCCCACTGGGTGTGAGTCTTAAGCGTGTACACCCGCTGCAGAGGTATGGGTTTCCGTAACCCCTAATCAAAGTGATTTCTGTACCACTATCTAACACGTAGGTCGGTCGATTCTGGAAGTCTTTATAGTACTTCTTGACAGCCCTCCGCTCCACCAGACCCTCCACCTCGTTAAGGCTCACGTACTCTTTCTCATACACGTGTTGAGGGGTTCCTAAAGGTATTAACTCTATTAAATTCACGGAAACACCCACGCTAGTCGCGAAGTCAAGTAGTCTCGAGATTTCGTTAGCGTTAGACCTCATGACAACGAAATTTATCTTCACGTTAAGTCCTACGTCAAGTGCTTCGGTAAGTCCTTCCATCACAGGCTTTAACGGTGCTCTAGCGATGTAGGTGAACACCTCATCCCTGAGTGAGTGGAGACTTATGTTTAGTCTGTCTAGCCCGGCATCCGCTAGGGAGCGTACCTTACCTTTAAGTAATGAACCATTAGTTGAGAGCGAGACCTCGTCAGCGTAGAACTTCAATTCCCTGACGATCTCCGCTATATCGTTCCTTATTAAGGGTTCGCCACCCGTTAACTTATACTTACTTATACCGAGAGTTTTAGAGACTTTCGCTAAGAAGCCGTAATCACCTGGACCTAGAGCCTCCTCCTCAAACCTGAAAATCCCTTCCCTATGGCAGAATATGCAGGCATGATTACATCTCTGGGTAACGCTCACCCTGAATCTGTCTACGGCTCTCCCGAACCTGTCTTTAAGGATCAGTAAAGAACTCAACGCCAACCCCTGCCCTTAAGGAACTCATCCGTCAAACCGCCCTCACCTAAACTAACCAAGTATTTTTTATCTATTTTTTCCTTAGCCATCACCCAAGGTAATAACACGTCTAGGATGTTCCACCTACTATAATATATTATCGCTGAAGAAACCCCTATTATCGGCTTTCCCTGAGCATAGGCTACCATACTCATGGTGTTGGGTTTGATGGGTATCCCGTACATAACGACCTCATCAGCTACCTCAGCAATAGACTTAGGTGTTAGGTCTGTTGGGTCCACACTCATCCCTCCCGTCACGATCACAGCGTCGTATTCTCTTAAAAACCTGGTTATGGCTTCTTTAATCCGTGTCGAGTCGTCGGGAACCATAGCGACCTCCGATACTAACCCACCATACTCCAAGACCTTACTCTCAACAACTGGCGAAGCCTTATCCTCTATTAAACCCTCAAAAACTTCAGTACCGGTGATCACGACACCTACCCTCAACTTATTGAAAGGACTTACCTCAATAACCGGTTTGCAACCCCCTAACTCTGTGAGTAGATTGCTTAAGTAGTCCTTAGGCACGGCGAGCGGTACTAAATCAACGATGCCGACGACGCTGCCTGCGTCAACGGCCACGCCTTTACGCTTAGTAACGACCACGAAAACCCCTGTGGAGTTCACTCTCTCCAAGCAAGAACTGTTAATTTTTAGGAGGCCCCGGACGGTGGATTTAAGGATTGCCTTACCCTCATCACCTAAGGAAACCTCAACGTTACTGCCAGCTAAATACTTACCTAGCTCAACCACCGCTTCCTCCTCATGCAAGTCGTTTACCACACTTCCTAAACTATCGTAAACGTAGACGTAGTTATGCCCCGCTTTCTTAAGCGCCTCAACGTCTGAGCTAGTTATGACGTGCCCACGCCTCAGGAGAGCTCCCTTGAAAGATTCAGTCACTAGGGAAACATCATATGCGAGAACTTTGCCGACAGCTTCCTCAGCCTTAAGTATTCTTAGCAACACTTGAATCCCCCTAACGGCGTAATTTACCTAGTTAACATAGTTATTTTAGGTAATAAGCATAACGTAAACACACTTATTTACGTTCGACCTTCATCCCCTACGATAGGAGCGCGTCAAATAGAGCTTATATTCACCAGCTAATTATTTTATAGGGATCTACTCTGAGCAAATCTCTCACTAAATACCTTCGTTACAACGGTTTGTTAGCTTTCATTATTGCGTACATATTCATCTTCGCTTCAATCTTGATCAACCCCTGGTTCAACGTGTTCGAGAACGCGTTAAGTGACTTAGGCAGGGTGGGCCTCGAAAACAATTATGTGTTTAACACAGGCTTGATACTTGCCGCCATCACAGCACTAACATACATACCGAGTCTGCTAGACTTCTTTAAGTCTAGGATCAGTTTCATGAGTCTCGGCATCTTCTTAATCGCTATCCTCCACCTACTACTGATAGGTGTCTTCCCAGAGGGCACGAAACCTCACGGATTTGTCTCCTACGAGTTCTTCGCGTTAATGACTATAAGTCTACTATTCATAGGGATCTCACTAATCGCGGAGGGAATGAGTAAGTATGGTGCTTTCTTCCTACTACTCTTCATTCTTAGCTTGAGCGGCTCACTCCTGGTTAAGTGGCCTTCCATAGCTTTGCTAGAACTATACAACATCGTATTATATAATGTAGGAGTAGCTGTCTTAACATACCTCCAACGTAAAAAGCAGCCCTAGACTTTAGGCGAAAAACTGTGTTGTTACGGTTATTTACGCCCCCTAACCACTACTAAGATAATTATTACGGCCACTACCGCAATCAAGACCCCTACCAACAACCACCACTCAATGACCGGTCCCGGCAACTGCGGGAATGAGGTAGTTGTCGGTGTCGATATTGGTGTGGTGGGAGTTGTGGGCGTTATCGTAGGCGTGGTCGTGGGCGTCGTAGTTGGTGTAGTTGTGGTGTTTGTTGTCGGAGTTGTCGGTGTAGTGGTCGGCGTCGTTGTCGGGGTTGTCGTTACCTCCACATAGTTTATGGTTACTTCTTGAGTCTCTGCCACGTGCCCGGCTATGTCGGTAGCTACAGCTTTTATTATTACTTGATTAGTTGTTAGTTGAGGTATTTGAGCTATGTAGGTTCCTTGAGATTCTTGAACAGCTACCTCACTCCATTCAGGGTCTCCGGGCTTCTTATAGAGTAGCTTAACTGTGTCAAGACCCCAGCCAGGATCTGACGCTGTTATGTATACGGTCACCACGCTTTTTCCTGAGATAGGTTTTGTGGGGGTGTAGTACGTTATTTGAACTGAGGGCGGTGTCTCATCCGGATATGATGAGTAGATTAAGTATAGCTTCATGTTCTGCTTTAATGGCACGCTACATTTAGCTAGCCATAAGTCTCCGTATACTGCGTGCTCGCAATCTACGTTGGTCGTGTTATATCTTGCGTAGAGCTTGTACAACGATACATCAAGCGTCTTATTTAAGAAGAAGTAGAGCGTGAAGTTATCGGTTGTGAGCGGTAATTGTGAAGTAGTTGATATTAGGTTAGCGTACAGCGTTAGGTTAGCGTCGGTGACCACCTTAAGATTGAAGCCGTCAGCAGGGTATGAAGCGTTCTCGGCGTATGTTCCCCCACCGTAGTTAATAGCTCTCACAGTACCGTTAACGTAAACTTGGTAAAGCCTGTAACCCCTGTAATGAGACGTACCGCCGTCAGCCGTGGTCACGGTCATGAACCACGTTCTGTAAGCGTATAAGAGTGTTGAGTCAGTGTGTATGTGTCCTGAGAAGACCCCTATTATGTTGGGGTAACGGTCTATGATTTGAAGGAAGGTGAGCGTCACGCCTAAGTTCTCGCGCCAGCTAGGGTACATAGAACCCAGCAAAGACTGGTAACTCGAGGAATTACCTGACAGTATGCCGAAACCTGTGAAGAGCGGGTGATGCATTAGTATGAGCACCTTCTTCTCAGACGTGTTGTAGGCGCTTAAAGTAGTGTTAAGCCAAGTCAGCTGTTCCGTGTCTAGAACCCCACCGTAACCTGTGTCCAGCCCTACTAAAACAAAATCCCCCACTTCCCTAACCCAGTAGCGAGGACCAACGTACGTGCCGTACAACTTGTAGAAGCTGCTTAAACTATCTACCTGCGACCAATCATGGTTACCGGGGACGCAGAAGGTCGGTCTCAGGAATTTGTTAGTGATCCTCATGAAGTCTCTGTACGAGTATATATCACTACCTACGTCAGCGATATCGCCAGTAATCAAGATTATGTCTGGCTCAATATAATTCGCTAAAGCCACATACCTCTCATACCTGTCAGAAGCCCACCAATTATCCATGGAAATACCGATGTGGATATCGCTGAGATGCATTATCTTAAGTGAGGTAGGGTATTCCTCAACAACCCACAAACTCCTAGGACTGACCACCTCATACCTAGTGCCGTCAACCACCGCCTCAACCACTACAGTATAGAGTCCTGACCCAAGATCCGGGGATAAATACACCTCAATAGTTGCTGTGCCAGATCCCGTAGTAACGGTTAAGTTACTCGCCTCGTACTCCCTGCCCACACCGTACAACCTAACACCCAATACCTGAATTTCCTGACCTGAATACCTCAAGAATATGTTAAGTGTTGAGTCCCTTGTAAGCACTGCCGGAAGGCAGTATGTGGGATCCTCAATTCTTATAATGTCTGGCGGTGCTCCAGTATCTAAATACGCTCTACTTAAGTTCGTAGTAGGTAGTTCCAGCTGGGTGAGGACGCTTAAAATCAAGAGACCTAACAGTATTGAAGTGAGCTTCCTCAAAGTGGACCCTCACTTACTATATTCAAGGAAGCTTAAATAAGTGATTATGCTATCTCAAGAATTCCTTCCTCACTCCTGGGGAACACCAGTACATCATCTACTTTAACGTATATAACGAATTTACTGCCCGGTTTAACCTCTTTCTTTGGATCGATGAAGACCTTCAGATTCTGGTTTGCGACAGACATCCTTAATTGAGTGAATGAGCCTAGGAACATGGAGAACTCCACCACACCCTCTATTGCGTTATAGTGTTCTTCAGGAGGCTCTACTGTGAAGTCCTCGGGCTTAATGACGAGCACCGCGTCATCCCCTTCCTTAATCCTTGAATCACTCCCTAATCTTCCAGTGATTCTTGCTTCACCACCTACATCCACCACCACCATATCAGCGTCTCTCTTGACTACCTTACCTTGAAGTAGTGTTGACTTGCCTATGAATGTCGCAACGAAGACGTTCTTAGGTCTAAAGTAAATGTCTTGAGGGGTCCCTACCTGAAGTATTCTTCCTTGATTCATGACTGCAACCCTGTCAGAAATGCTCATGGCTTCCTCCTGATCATGTGTTACGTAGATCGTCGTTATGTTTAGCGTTTTCTGTATTTTCTTGATTTCCTCCCTCATCCTAATCCTAAGCTTTGCGTCAAGGTTGCTCAAAGGCTCATCTAGTAAGAGGACCTTAGGTTCTACTACGAGAGCTCTAGCTAACGCAACCCTCTGTTGCTGACCGCCCGAGAGTTGCAGGGGGTACCTATCCTCCAACCCCCTCAAACCTACTAAGTCGAGAACCTCTAAAACCCTACTCCTAATTTCTTCTTTAGGTAGTTTCCTGATCTTAAGCCCGTAAGCTACGTTGTCAAAGACGCTCATGTGAGGCCATAAAGCGTAGTTCTGGAAAACCATTGCGGTACCTCTCTCGTAAGGCTTGGTGTACGTGACGTCCTCATCGTCGAAAAACACCTGCCCTGAGTCAGGGTACTCAAAACCAGCTATTATTCTCAGGGTGGTTGTCTTGCCACAGCCCGAGGGCCCTAACAACGTGAAGAACTCGCCCTTAGCGATGTCTAGCTCTACGTCTTTAGCCGCGTATACGTTACCGAATCTCTTCACTACCTTTCTCAAGCTAACTCTGGTCATTCTCACACACCTATGAACGCATACCTCTGCTTCAAGAATACATTGGTCACGAAGATTATTAATAATTGCGTCACCACTATTAAGACAGCCATGGCGGCAGCTAACTGAAGCCCCGCTAAGCGCCCGCCGGTCAGGAAGTCCAGCATGACGGCGGTGAGGGGTTTTTGACCAGCTACTATAGCCCCCACAGTAACTGAAACGCTTGTCTCGGCTACCGAATACACGAAGGCTAGTAAAGCGCCGCTGAGGATGTTAAGACCTAGTAGTGGTATGACTACAGTTGCTAAGGTCCTCAGTCTCGAAGCGCCTAAGTTCATCGCAGCTTCCTCGTAAGCCACGTGTATCTGCTGTAGGCCCGCGTAAATCACTCTGGTAGCGAAAGGCGATCTCCTAACCGTGTAAGCCAGGACGACCAGCAACCACGGGCCGTAAATTGAGAGGGGGTCTAGGAAAGTGTCTTTGAACGGCCATGAAGTAAACAATATTATGTATCCGGAAGCTATCGCCAGTCCCGGTATGGCCAGCGGTGACGTGCTAATCAAGTCTAAGACCTCATTCAATGTTTGAAGCCTGCTCCTGGCAGCCACGTAAGCTGATGAAAGACTTAACACCGTTATTAGGGTCGTAGCTATCGCCGCATACCTGAGACTATTACTCAAGCCTGTTACTACGTCGGGGTTCGTGAGTATGTTCGCGAAGTGTTCTAGGGTGAAGCCCTCCGGGTATGCTCTAGACCACCTAACACTGAAAGCCGTTATGAAAACACCTATCTGCGGCATGGCCGTGAATAACATAACGGGAAGCACTACCAAGTATATTATCAGGCTACCGACTAGTTTAGGCTTCCTAACCCTAGGTATCCACCTACCACCCCTACTCAACATAGCGTACTGCCTCAGCGACACATACTTCTTAATCCCGAAGAATATGGCTAGTGCGAGGGACAGCAAGACTATGGATAAGGCACCGACGTAAGCCCCAACCTCACCTATATTTTGAGCGGCCTTGATGTTGCTGTAGATGCTGTAGGAGAGTACGTCGTAGAAGCCGTAAGCTATCGGACCGCCCAAATCCTCCATAGAGAAAATGAAGACTACCGCGGCACCCGCCGCTAGACCAGGTAATGAGAGAGGTAACGTGACACTCCTGAAGAGCTTAAATCCCCTAGCACCCAAGTTCTCGGCTTGCTCTTCCAGACTCGGGTCTATCAACATCATGCTTGAGTACACGTTTAAGTACACTATAGGCCAGAAAGCCATAGACTGAGTTAATATGACGCCGAACATCCCGTCCACGTTGATCTTGAGAGGCAAGCCGATCACCGTGTTAATAATGTATGAGAAGAGCCCGTCAAACGAGAACAGCTTCTTTATGACGAACGCGTTAACGAATGGGGTCATTAATAACGGCATGTAAGCTATGACACGCATGAGTAACTTACCCCTAAAATCGTAACGTGCCATTATGAAAGCCACGACCAAACCTAATACGGTAGTGTTTAACGTGACTAGGGAAGCTATTATCAGAGTATTAGGTATGACCCCGAAATTCCATCCTATAAAGTTAACTAGCGTAGCATTACCTAACTGAGATATTTTCACGGGATCCGTGGTGGAGTATGTTCTGAAGAGTCTGGGATCGCTGAATAACTCGATAAGCGAATAACCTGTTTTAGTACCGCTGACTAATCTCTCCAGCGTGAAGGCTAGTGGGAGTGAGATCATGTCGGCTAAAGGGAGTATGAGGAACAGGAAGAATAAAGTAAGGGAGAAAATCATCATGAGAATCAACACGCTATCTAAGTACCTGAGACTACCCCTTACATTCAAACTCCCTTAACCCCCTAAACCTAAGATTGATTCTAGAATTTAAAGAAACAACCCAATAAGCAGGCCCGCCTCTCTAAGGTGGGAGATGTTTAAGCATATACGATGTTGGGCGTAAGTCTAACAAACTACGGATCCCAAAACCTCCTGAAAACTGCTCTACTCATCTAGGGTTCTTACGCAGATTTATTTTTGCGACGCCGTTCTTTACCTTTATCTCATAATTATCTAGACTGACACCAGTTGCGAGCGTTATTAGCTTCTTGATATTACGCCCTCTATACTTGAAAAATATCTCTATTCTCGAGGAATCAACAGGGCGTATAATCACTGAGTTAGGGTCTTGATCCGAGACCTCCGCCAGTATCCTCACGTGATCTGGGTATTCCCTAACCTCAACTAAGGGATCCTGCATCAAATACCTGCCGTGGTTCTCGTAGGGTTCGAAAACCCTGTTCCTAGGGGTTTCCTTCTTCTCCTCTCCAACCACTCGTCTAACCTCCCACATTATACTGTACTCAGGTATTTAAAACAGAGTCCTCACCTTCAGTTCTGGAAGCCGGTCCTCGATCATAAAGTTAATAGTTGGAATTAATATAGGTGTGTAGGTAGTTAGGACGGTATGGTAAAGGAGCCTTACGAGCTTGAGTGGGTGGACGTAGCTGCTTTGATTAAGGCCGTGAAGCTAGCTGAGAGTATCAAGCCTTCACAGCAAGCTAAGAGGAACGCTTTCAAGGAGTTCGGAGTTCTTGGGACCAGGCGTGACCCCCCTCTCACCGCCATATTCTATAACATAATGTTGAGGCTGGGCATCATAGACAACTTAATCAAGGAATTCTCAGGCGTTTCCAACCCACTACTTCTGGAAGCTAATCTCAGAGCAGCTCTCAGGGTCTTTATTGGCTTGATGGTCTTCAGCAAAGATAGGGTTAGGTTCAGGGATCTCGATAAGACCAAGAATAAGGTCTCCCGATATCTTTCGGAAGTAGCTCACCCCTTCGTCGGTATGTGGTTCTGGGACTTAATAGATAGGTTAGCGAGTTACGAGTACAAGCCTAGGACGGCTGAGGAAGAGCTTACCCTGAAGTACTTGCTACCAGCTTGGTATATCAAGAAAATAAGTGGGTTAATTGGTGAGGACGAAGCGGCGAAGCTATTCAAGAGCTTCTTGAGTACCCCGAAAATATCTGTAAGGGTAAATACCCTGAAAGCTACTGTTGAGGAGGTTCTTAAAGAACTTAAGGAAAGCAAAGTTAAGGATCTTGAAGTATCTCAGGTAGTTCCTACCGTGATAAAGTTTAAAGGACCTTACAACTTCGATAAGTCTAGACTCTTAAGAGAGGGTAAGATAGTTATTCAAGACGAGTCAGCTGCGTTAGCCGCTATACTGCTTGACCCTAAACCAGGTCAGGTAGTGGTTGATTTAGCAGCGGCTCCCGGAGGTAAGACAGAACTCATCGGTGAGTTAATGAGGAATGAAGGAGTTATCTACGCTTTCGACGTGGATACCAAGCGTATCAGTAGGATGCGGAGATTGCTTGAGAGGACAGGAATCACTATAGTTAAGATTTACGAGAAGGACGGGAGGGAAGCACCTAAAATGGTTGGTGAGAACGTGGCTGACAGAGTTCTCGTGGACCCTCCGTGCAGTTCCGACGGAACCTTAATGAAGAACCCTGACCTGAGGTGGAGACTCCTAGAAGAAGAGGTTCCTAAGCTGGCTCAACTTCAGTACGAGCTGTTGCTAGCGGGTCTGAAGATGCTTAAGCCTGGCGGATACCTGTTATACTCGACATGCTCACTCCTTAAAGAACAGGGTGAGGACGTGATACAGCGTGTTGTCAAGAAAAAGAAGGCTAAGATAGTACCTATTAAAGGACCTTACGAGGAGGGCTTCCTACCAGGCACTATGAGGGCCTGGCCCCACAAACATAACACGACGGGCTTCTTTTACGCTCTCCTCACCAAGGGGTGATGACTCGTGAGTCCCGTGCCGCGTCACAAGATCCAGAGAATCCCTGAGTTTAGGGAAGTTGTTTATGATGAGGGGAGATGGGATTTACTAGCTAGGCTGAGGTCGAGGGCTACCCGAATAGTTGAGGATTTAAGTAGCTGCGGCGTGAGCGCCGCTGTACACGGCTCCCTAGCAAGAGGGGACGTGACGCCGACCAGCGACATAGACGTGGTCATAACGTACTTAACACAGCCCTACAGGATCGTGTTCTGCTTAGAGAGACTTGACTACATCATACACAAGCAATACATAGTTAAGGCGACGCCCGCGTCAACCCCTAAGGCGTATATAGAGTTAGATCCGGAGGGTAGGGAGGTAGTATCATTTCCTCTTAAGGAGACCAACCCGACGGAATGGGAATTCTATAAGTTCGGAGGGCTCGTAACTCTTGAAGAGCTGAAGAGGAGTGTTAGGAAGCCGGGCGTGAATAAAAACCTAGTACTAATTATCCCGACCGATAGGGGGCATCTTGAAGCCCCGGTCATTAACTACGAGGGTTATGTAGCTTCAGTTCTGGGAGTCTCAATCAACGTAGTCAATGAGAGGGTTAGACTTCTCAGTAGGCGTGACGAGGTCGGCAGGACTGGGACGTACCTTAAGTACGTGCTAAGGATTGGGGAGAGTTTTGAGGAGGCTTTGTCGAGGTTAGTTAAGGAGGGGAAGCTAAGACTAAGCTAGGAATTAATCTCCAGCTACCTCAACTTCCGTAATACCTCATTAAATTTACTTACGAATCTCCTAGCTCTCTCGAAATCTACGGGATTGCCTGCCTTACCGTTCGTTTTAATATATGAGCCCACTATCACGCCGTCAGCTCTCCTCAACAATACTTCGAGATTTTCTGGTGTCGCGCCACTACCTACTAAGACGGGAACGGGTGAAATACTCTTCACCTTACTTAAGAACTCTACGTCAGGTTCTTCCCCGGTTCTAGGTCCTGTCACTATTAACGCGTCAGCTCTTCCCCTCTCCACCGCATCGGCAACCAACTCTTCCAGAGGTTCCGTACCACCCTTAACAAGGCTTTGTTCCTTGTAAGTTAAGTAACTCAGACTACTCCCGTGCTTACAAACAACATCAGCGAATATCTTTACCCCCGGATAGTTAAACCTGACGTTTCTAAGCCTCGGTGCTTCAGGTTCCACAATCCCTGAATCTGTTAGCAAGGTCTCAACCAGTGAGTTCACTCTAATAAACTTGGCTCCTGTAGCTAAGGCCACAGAGTAAGCTTCAAGTCCTGAATTCCTTAAGAGGTTAATCCCTACATCAATCCTCACAGACTTAACGACTTCTCTAGCTATGACTGTAAACGCTGCCAGAGTCAGAGGGTCCTTAACCCTCTTCAGGAAGGGCGCGTCACCGAAGTTTTCCACGATAATACCGCCATACCCTAACTCCTCAAGTATTTTAGATTCCTTGACAGCTTTCTCAGCAATTTCCTCTACTCCTGCCTCACCAGCATAGTGGGTGCTAGGCAATCTAGGAAGGTGTATTACACCGAGCAACAATTTCCACGAATTCCCTACGCCAGGCAACACCCTTAAACCCTACTGTAAGTATGGCTACAATATTAATAATATTGTTTTAAATGACTAAGAACGAAAGTGTTTTGGTGTGTGTAATTGGTTCGTGTTATAGGGATTGACCCAGGGACTAAGACTATGGATCTATGCTTATTAGAGGATGGCGTGGTTAAGGGTGAAGTGGTTCTCGAGTCTAGTGAGGTAGCGTTCAAGCCTGAACTACTCGCAAAAGCCGTTGAGAAGTTATCTCCGTATGACCTCATCATAGGTCCTTCAGGTTATGGAGTTGAGGTAACTTACATTGATGAAATACCTGACGACATTTTCGAGGATTGGTACTATACCTACATACTCTTAACGACCAAGGAGGAGATTGAGCGCGGTGTTGCCGGAGGTGACGTAGGTTCATATATTTACTACGCGATGGCTAAAACGATGATTGAGTTTAAGAAACGTCGACTCCCAGTAGTCTTCATCCCCGGTATCATAAACCTTCCCACAGTACAGGAATTCAAGAAGTTAAATAAGATTGATTTAGGGACTGCGGATAAGTTAGCGGTCACGGTTCTCGCAACACACCTGCAAGCTGAGAGACTTAGAATACCTTATAGCGAGGTCTCCTTCATCTTGTCAGAGTTAGGTTTTGGTTACAACGCTGTTGTGGGGGTTAGTAAGGGTCTCGTTAAGGACGCGTTCGGCGGGACTACGATGCCTGGCCCGGGCTTCTTATCGATGGGTTGTGCCGACCTAGAGTTAGTTCAGTTGGTTAAGAACTGGTCAAAAACCGACGTGTTTACTGGTGGGCTTTCCTACGTTTCCGGCTGTAGAACTCCTGAGGAGCTGGTAGAGTGTTCTACTACCAGATCTGAATGTCTTGACTTACTAAACGCTATGGTTGACGGGGTCATGAAAGCTGTTCACGCTCTAACGTACAGCGTGGGGGTACCTAAGGAAGTGCTTTACTCTGGAAGACTCTCTAGAATCGGTTTTATCAGGGACTTACTAATGAGCAGTATTAAAGACTCCGCAGTTTTGAGTTCTGTGAGGGTTGCGCCAGTAGGAGGTCTGCCAGGGGCTAAAATAACTAAGGAGACCGCGCAGGGTTACGCGTTAGTCGGGGATGGCGTAGCCGGCGGTCTTTTCAAGGAGTTAATTAATCACATGCGTATTATGGAAGCTAAGGGGAGCGCGCTCGATTACGTAAGGCATCCTAAGTTTGATAGGAGAAAGCTTGTCAGGTTTAAGTGACTGAGCCCCACTCCCTTCACGGGGGACCACACGCGGGTTTCTGCGTATTCGTATTTCGTTTCACTAAAGATAATTAAGTGTTTGTGGTGATGCCTCGTTAACGTATGAACGGGTGGTGAATTTTTTATTCTGTTTACGTAAATTCTGTGTTTTAATCCTTTCACAGTAAGAAGATCGGTGATTAAATTTTGTGGGATTATAAGAGGCCTTTGATAGTTGTTCCACCTCCCGGTCCTAAAGCTCTCGAGTGGATTAAGCGTGATGAAGCGTTGCTCTCGACTTCCCTGACGAGGACAGCCCCCCTAGTTCCTGCGGAGACTGGTTACGTCTGGGTTAAGGATGTTGACGGCAACGTATTCCTGGATTTCGGTTCTGGGATAGCTGTGACGAACGTTGGTCATAGGCATCCAAGAGTCGTTAAGGCTATTAAAGAGGTTGTTGACTTACTTGACCACACAAACTCCTGCGATTTCTACAGCCATCTCCAGATAGTTTACGCTGAGAAGCTACTCCCGCTAGTACCCGGAGACTTTAAGAAGAGGATCTTCTTCGGTAATTCAGGGACTGAGTCCGTAGAATGTGCTTTGAAGGCTGTTAAGTGGCATTCTCCTGGTAAGCCATACATACTGGGTTTTGTGCCGGGCTTTCACGGAAGAACCATGGGTTCCTTATCGTTCACTACAACTAAGCTTAGTGCTAGGAGGAGGTTCTTCCCATTCATGCCCGGAGCCGTGCACGTCCCGTTCCCAAATACTTACAGATGCCCCTTCAAAGGACTTGAGGGTGATGAGTGTGTTGACGCGGTCTTATCCTATTTGGAAGACTTCTTATTCCAGCACGTGGTCCCTCCGGAGGAGATCGCTGGAGCGATAATCGAACCCATACTCGGTGCCGGGGGTGTTGTACCAGCACCTGAGAAATTCTTAAGGGAACTATATAGGATGAGCAGGAAGTATGGATTCTACTTGATAATAGATGAGGTTCAGACAGGTTTTGGCAGAACAGGTAAGTTGTGGGCGGTGCAACACTACGAGGGCGTAATACCTGACGTGATGACCATGTCTAAGGCGGCCGCGAACGGGTTGCCTTTCGGCCCCTGCGTCGCTAGAGCTGAGCTGCTTGAGTGGGAGCCGGACGCACACGAGAACACCTTAGGAGGTAACCCTATAGTGGTCGCCGCGGCTATAGCTGTTCTGGACGTGATTCTAGAGGAGAAGCTCCCTGAAAACGCCGCTAAGCAAGGCGAGTACTTGATGAAGAGGCTGAACGAGCTCAAAGACAGGTATGAGGAGATAGGGGATGTGAGGGGCAAGGGGTTGATGGTCGGTGTTGAGTTCGTTAAGAGTAAGGACACGAAAGAACCTAACAAGAAGTTCAGGGAGAGGGTTATAGAAGAAGCTTTTAAGAGGGGCTTAATACTGTTAGGTGCCGGTACTTCCTCCCTAAGATTACAGCCACCTCTCGTTATCAGGGAAGAACATGTTGACGTAGCTGTTGAGATATTAGAGGAATCTATTAAGAGTGCTAGAACTTAAATTATGAGAGGTTAGGCATGAGCTCGGTCATAAGGCTGTTTTTCGAGCCTGAGTCCGTGGCAGTCATAGGAGCTTCCAGAGATCCCTCAAAGACAGGTCATGTGATACTTAAGAACATTGTTGAGGGAGGGTATAAGGGGAGGATATACCCCATCAACCCCTCAGCCAACGAGATCCTGGGCCTGAAATGCTATAAGTCTGTTCTGGAAGTCCCTGAAAACATAGACTTAGCTGTCGTGGTAGTCCCCGCCAGATTAGTGCCTAACGTAATCGACGAATTAGGCGTTAAGAAGGTTAAGGCAGCCGTGATAATCTCCGGTGGTTTCAGGGAAACCGGGACTCAGGAGGGTCGCAGGCTAGAGGAGGAACTCAAGAATAAAGCTAGTAGCAATGGCGTGAGGGTTTTAGGACCTAACTGTCAAGGAGTGAATAACCCGCACGTCGGATTATGTGCTTCGTGGCCGTTAATAAAGAGTAAGGGACCTCTAGCCATAGTTTCCCAGAGCGGTACTATAGCGGCTGCCTTTGAGTTATGGGCTGAGGAGGAGGGTATTGGGGTGAGTAAGATGGCGGCTTTAGGGAATAAGATAGACGTTGACGAGACCGATTTACTTGAGTACTTGAGGGATGACGTCGACACAAGAGCTATCGCCATGTACATAGAGAGTGTGAGGGACGGTAGGAGGTTTTTGAGGGTGGCTACGGAAACCAGTCTTAAGAAGCCTGTGGTAGTCCTCAAATCCGGTAGAACCCCCTCAGGCGTGAGGGCAGTAGCCTCACACACGGGCTCACTAGCAGGTTCTTACGCTATCTATCACTCAGCTTTCAGGAAAGCGGGCATAGCAGTTGCCGACACAATAGAAGAACTATACGATATAGCTAAGGGCTTGGCCCTACTACCAAGAACGGATGGCGAGAGAATCCAGATAGTCACTTCCTCAGGTGGTTCAGGGATAGTTTCCGTGGATTACGCTGAGATGCTCGGGCTGAGGCTAGCTAGCCTGGAAGAGTCTTCTAGAGAGAGCTTACGTAGTGAGCTACCATCACACTGCATAGTGGGTAACCCGCTGGACCTCACGGGGGACGCTGATGCTGAAAGATACGATAAAGTCTTGAAGGTCTTGGTTAAGGATCCCAACATAGACGTGATCTTAACCATATTCGGAGACCCGATACCCGGCGCTAGTGAAGTCATTAAGAAATGGTTTAACTCAGGGAAGACCATAGTTCCTGTATACATAGGCGGGGGTTCCGTGGAGGTCGTGGAGAGGAGGAAAATGCATGAGTCCCGGATCCCGACATTCAAGACCCCTGAGCGGGCGGTTAAGGTCGTGAAAGCCTTGATAGACTACACCAAGTTTTTAAAAATGCATCAAGCTTCATGAGACTTCATTAAAGCCTCACTTTTTAGCTGCATACACGCCTTGATAATAGTTTACTAGAATGAATTAATCCATGCTTAAAACGTAGGTAATTCGTTACTTACTTGTGGTGTTGTAGTAATGCATATTGTTGGTTTAGATAAGCCGGGAAGCAGGTTCTTACTTCAAGGAAACGAGGCAGTGGCTAGGGGTGCTTTAGAGGGAGGGGTTCAAGTAGCTGCAGGCTATCCTGGCACGCCTTCATCAGAGGTTATCGAAACCCTGGCTGAGATAGCCAGGGATCACAGCATCTACGTGGAGTGGTCTGTTAACGAGAAGGTAGCTTTCGATGTTGCTGTCGGTGCTGCCAGTGTTGGTGCTCGCGCTCTAGTGACTGCTAAGAACGCAGGGGTTAACTGGTACATGGATATGTTTGCTACGGTAGTTTACGGGGGGCTTCCCGGAGGCCTGGTGGTGTATGCGGCTGACGATCCAGGGGCTTTCTACAGTTCTACAGAGCAGGACACGAGACCCTTAGCTAGGAATGTTGGAGTGCTAATATTAGAACCTGCCGATCAGCAGGAATCTAAGGAGATGGTGAGGCTAGGTTTTGATTATTCAGAAAAGTTTGAGTTGCCCGTGTTCGTGAGGTCGGTGACCAGGATCAGTCACTCAACGGGTGACGTGACGTTCGGCGAGATTAGGAGGGAGAAGAATAAGGTCTTCTTCAACAGACATTACGGACTGCCTTTCAGGTACAACGTTTACGGACCCTACAAGTATAGGGGTGAGGTAGGTCCTTCAGCTAAGCACGCGTGGCAGCTGGAAAGACTAGACAGCATTAAGGAATTCGTTGAGGAGGTGCCTTTCAACTGGGTTGAGGAAGGCAACGTAGATGTGGGTGTGGTGGCTTCTGGTATAGGGTACTCCTACGTTAAGGACGCTCTAGCAAGGCTGGACAGCGATGTCAAGCCCTGGATCTTTAAGGTAGGGACTCCTTACCCACTCCCGACCAAGAAACTATCTAAGTTCTTAAGTAACTTAAGGGAGGTCTTAATTGTTGAGGAAGGAGACCCTCTCGTTGAGGAGCAGGTTAAGGCTTTAAGCAAGGATTGTTGTCCTGAGATTAAGGTGTTAGGTAGGAGTTCAGGCACTATAAGGAATTTCGGCGAGTTAGGGCTTGCACAGGTTTTAAGAGCTGTCTCTAATTTGGTGGGTTCTAAATATTATGAACCTAGTGATGAGAGGGGAAGGGTTAAAGCTGAGATAAGGAAGATCATAGCCCCGAGATCCTCGATGATGTGTGCTGGCTGTCCTCATCTAGGTACTTACTGGGTGCTTAGGTTCGCTCTACACAAGACAGTCAACAAGTATAGGGATAGGTTTAAGGGTGCTTGGATAGTTAACGGCGACATAGGTTGTTACGAGATGGGCGGTTACGGACTTTTCGCCAAGGAAATAGAGCCTTTAAAGGAGAAAGTCACTAAGAGAGTGAGTTTCGATAACCCGTACGAAATACTCGATACTAACTACGTCATGGGTGGGGGTATAGGCGTAGCTCAGGGACAGTACCACGCCGGTTACACGGAAGGCCCTATAATAGCTGTAGCAGGTGACTCAACGTTTTTCCACGCGTGCATGCCCGCACTACTTAACGCAACCTATAATAAGGCCGCCATAACCTTCTTAGTGTTAGATAATTCTTGGACGGCCATGACGGGACATCAACCAGCGCCGACAACCGGGATCACGGCAGTGGGCTCGCCGAGCAAGGTCTACAAGATCGAGGAGATTGCTAAAGCTTTAGGCGTGGATGACGTGTGGGTTGTTGACCCATATGACCTAAAGAGTGCTGAGGACTCATTACTGAAAGCCATTGACAAGACCGTGAACGAGAATAAAACTACCTTAGTTATCTTCAGGCGGGAATGTGCTCTACAAGTGGTTAGGAGGCTTACTAGAGAAGGGAAAGTAATAACCCATTACGTAGTTGACGTCAACAAGTGCGTGGGTTGCAGGCTATGCGTCCAGTTAGGTTGCCCGGCTGTAGGGTGGGATAAGAACGCTAAGAAAGCCTTCATAGACCCTACCCTTTGTGTCTCATGCACCCTCTGCGCTCAAGTATGCCCCGTGAAAGCAATAAAGCCTTCAACTGAAAAGGTGGTTGGAGTTAAGGAGGTGTGATCCATGAAGTACTATCATATAATGATAGCCGGTGTCGGGGGTCAGGGTAACCTACTCCTCTCAAGGATTATAGGCGATGCCGCACTCTCTAAGGGATTAAGGGTTAGGTTAGGAGAGACCTTCGGTGCTGCTCAGAGAGGCGGGTCAGTACATTCTCACGTAAGAATAGGTAAGGAAGTTTACGGTCCTTTAATGCTCGAAGACGAAGCAGACGCTCTACTAGCTTTAGAACCTTTAGAAGGGTTGAGACGAGGTGTTCAGTACTTAAAGGAGGGAGGTCTCGCGATTTTGAATACTAGGAAGGTGAGCTCGATCGACGTTAACGTGGGCGTAGCCGAATACCCTAGCATGGAAGAAATAATAGAGTCTTTCAGAAAGTTAAAGGCTAGGATAGTGTATCATGACTTCACGAAGATCGCGGAGGAGGTTGGGTCCCCGAGGCTAATGAATGTAGTTGTTTTAGGCGTGTTCGCTGGCATTGCGGAGAGAGAGCTTCCCTTCACTTTAGAGGACCTGAAAACTGCAATAAGGGGTAGAGTTCCTCAGAGGTGGGTTGAGTTAAATCTGCGTGCTTTTGAAGTGGGTTATGAATTTTCTAAAAACTATATTATGAAGTAGCTTTTCCTAGGAAAAGTCTAGTACTGAAATACCTTGCCGCATAGTCTGGGAGAACAGTAACTATCTTCTTTCCCTCACCGATACCAAATCTTTTGGCTATCTTAATAGCCGCCACTACGTTAGCTCCTGAGGATATACCTACCGCAAGCCCTTCAAGTCTTGCTAACCTCCTGGACATCTCTATTGCTTTCTCTGAATTAACTACCTCAAAGTGATCTATTAGGTGTTTGTACTTCCTAATTATGTTTGGCACGAAACCGTCCCCGACACCCTCTATCTCGTGCCTGCCCCACGGACCTTCAACACCTGTGTAGAACCAGTTATAAGCAACAGGGCACTCAGCGGGTTCCGCGCCAACGACTAGGGTTTTAGGGTTAACCTCCTTAAGCCTCTTAGCAACCCCTACTAAAGTCCCTCCAGTACCTACGTGAGCCACGAAAGCGTCAACAGTACCCAGCTGCTCGATTATTTCCTTCCCGGTAGTCTCGTAATGTGCCTCAACGTTCGCTTCATCATCCCATTGATCTAGGAAAACGTATTTGTCAGGGTATTTCCTCTCAAGTTCTTTACCATATTCTAGAGCTTTGAAAGCGTCTGACTCACCTCCAGGCACCCTAATTATTTCAGCGCCATAATGCTCAATCAACAAAAACCTCTCTCTACTCATTTCCTCCGGTATCACTATGATCACCTTATAACCTAGTGCTGCCCCTAAAGCAGCGAAGGCTATTCCGGTGTTACCAGTAGTTGCCACTACTATAGCTTTGTCCTTACTTAACCTACCCTCCCTCTCAGCCTTCTTAATCATGTAGAGAGCCATCCTGTCCTTAACACTACCTGAGGGGTTCATGAACTCTAACTTAACCCAAATCTCGGCTTTCACATCCTCAGGTACTACCCTCCTGAGCCTTATCAAAGGAGTCCCACCAACCACATCCGCTATTGACTCACCAACCTTCATTTGCTAATACCACCGAGATTCTAAGGAAAGCCATCCTTATATAAAATATTTCAAGAATTCTGAAGAAAAATTATGGGTGAATACCTGACTTAACGTATATTTTTATTTGCTCACATTAATTGAGATGGGGTGTATGATTTGACGTATCCAATCATAGACCTACATGAAGATATCTCATTATATTTTTTAACGTTCGGCGGGGGACAGCCCTTAGCAGATTTCAGAGATGACTTGAGTGGTAGGGACGCAGACATACCTAAGTACGTTCGCGGTAATGTGAGGTTAGTTTTCTCATCGATTTTCCCGGGCACGCACACCTTCGACGTGAGACTGCTTGAGCAGAGGGAGAGGGATAGGTGGTTACCCAGAGTTATCATGAGGTACCCGCAACTACAGGTTTTCGAGCATCTTAAGATCTATTACTCACTTTCCGAAGCATACAACGTGAGAATAGTTGAGTCTTTAAATGACGTTGAGGACGTTATTAAGTCAAGTGATTACAGGTTAGGATTCCTCATTCACTTAGAAGGTGCTGACGCAATAGACGATCCCTACGATCTAGTACTCCTCAAGAAGCTTGGGGTGAGATCGTTGGGGTTGACCTGGAACTACAATAATAAGTGGGGTTCTTCCTGCGCTTCAAGCAAGGACTACGGGTTAACTCCTGAGGGTGAGGAACTCGTTAAGTACGCTAATAAGCTAGGCATAATAATAGACTTAGCACACGCAAGCAAGAAGACAGCGGTCGACGTACTCCAAATATCTAGGAAGCCCGTCATGATAAGTCACGCTAACGTTAAGTCGGTGCATGATCATAGGAGGAACGTTGACGATGAAGTACTGGAGCTCCTCTCATCAAATAATGGCTTAATCGGGATGTCTTTCGTAAGTTCCTTCATATCACATAAGAAGAGGGCCAGCATTAACGACTTAGTTAACCACTTTATGTACGTTTACGAGAGATTTGGCTCAAATATATTAGCGGTAGGGACTGATTTTCACGGCCTCCTAGGCCTTCCAGGACCTGAAGGGCTTGAGTCTGTTGATAAGGTACAAACACTCTTAAACGTATTAAGGGACAGAGGTCTTAAGGAATCTGACATTAGAAAGATAGCTTTCGAGAATGCTCTCAGACTATTGGAGAACGTCCTCGGTTAAAGCAACCCTAGAGCTAAACCGTCGCCTCTGACGTCCACGTAGCCGGCTTTGATCCCCTCCTTGATCTCCGCTATAGCCGCTACACCGAGCCTAGCAGGGTATTTAACTCTCTGAAATACATAACCCTCAACAAACCCTTCCTCGAAACCTTCCTCAAGCTCTATGAGGTTGGTTCCAGGATACCACACGAATCTAGGGTACTCTATAGCTTCTTGCGGGTTCATCCTATACTTGAAGATGTTTTGGAATATCTCTGCATGTAGTTGCGGCCTGAAGTGACCTCCAGACAACCCTAACGCCATCTCCCTATCCTTAGTTACAACTATCATAGCGGAAAGAGTGTGTAGGGGTTTCTTCAAAGGCGCTAATGAGTTCGGATGGTTCGGGATTAAGTTAAAGGAAGAAGCTCTAGAGTTTAAGGTTATGCCATACGTAGGCTCCGTTATCTTGGAGCCGAAAGGATAGAAGAGGGACTGAATCCCCGAGACTATGGTACCTTCACCATCTATGACAGCGAAGTATGTGGTATCCCCATCACCGCCGTGACCCCTTAACTGCTCTAAAGCACCACCGCGTAGTAGGTCCGCGCTCAATAGCTTGTCTACATCGACGCTCATGTAACGCGGGTCCCCGACGTAAGAATCCCTAATCTTATACACAGTCTTAAACAAATTAACGTAGGTCCTCAACCTATCTATAGAGTTCGGCTTAACCACGTCTTCTTCCTCAAGAAGCTTCAGTAGTTGCAGGGTCGTTACACCCTGGGTGTTAGGCGGCATCTCATACACTGTGGCGTCACCTAAGCATAGCTTAATTGGATCCCCGATCTCCGCTCTGTAATTCCTCATATCCTCGTAACTCAACACCCCGCCGGTAGACCTAACATATTCTGAAATCTTGATAGCTATGTCCCCCTCGTAGAACTGCCTGGGGTCATCTCTGATAAGCTCTAACGCCTTAATCATCCCGTCGAACCTAACGAGCTGTCCTGGCGTGTAGTAGTTAACGTTTCCGTAGTAGGTTTTCCTAGAGCCCTCGTCCTTAATCAGTACGTCCCTGAGGTTGTTTAGGGCTGTAGCAAAACTAGGTGAGACCGGGAATCCACCCCTCAACGAACTTATTACTAGGTCAACGATCTTCCCCCACTCAAGAGATCCCAACCTCTCCCACATCACTCTAAGACCGTCAATCATTCCTGGCACTACTATTGAGAGAGGCCCTTCTAGCGGGACCTCATTAAGTCCTGCAGACTTAATAAATTCTATAGTCATCGCTGAGGGCGCGTAGCCCGAGCCATTAACGAACGTGATCCTCCCTTGAGGATCCTTAATTAAGGCGAAGAAATCCCCTCCTAGACCGCCTAAGTGAGGTATACTAATCGAGAGCGTTAGTGACGTAGCTACTGAAGCGTCTACCGCATTACCCCCCATCTCAAGAATCTTAACCCCCACAACAGAAGCTAGAGAAGTCTCACTAGCTACAACACCCTTAGAAGAATAGAAAGGAATTCTAAGCATCATTACCTCACCACACTAAAAACCACGCGGAAAGTAATAAATACGAGACCCGCTCTGTTAGGGGCGGTGCCGACTATAGCCCGTCTTCAGTACTACGGCGGCATTAAGCTTAACGGCCTACCCGCGCCTCACGCGGCTCTCATCGGCGCTGCTTGGCCTTGCTCCCGAGGGGACAGCCGTTTCAACGCATCCGCCCCCATACTCGGCGGGTTACCGACGCCTCGTTGCCGAAGCGTCCTCACCGCGTCATCGACATCCGGGGGCGGCCGTGTCGTTTCTGTGCTGTTGCCGCGGGTCTCCCCGCACCCCTTACGGGGTCCTCGCGCCGCGAGGAGGACGGTGCTTCCTCAGGGGGACTACCCCCGTAGCCGCCAGTCGGCTCCGCCCAAAAATCATACGGTTGTGAAACTTTTAAAAACTCTCTCCTACACTCATTGAAATAATCTTGAAGTAACCAAATCTACGAGGCTCTGTAGGGTCTTCCGGCTCAACGAATCTCACTAACTTAGTCTCCAGCCCTACTTCCTTAAAGACGTAGACAAGATCCTCAACCCAGTCATATATACCGCACCACATACAAAAACTGCCTGAGAACCCGACAACTATGGTGTCTCCCTCAACACCGATGAGTTCGGCGACTGCTTCAGGAGCTCTTCGCTTGTTATAGAGCTTGATGCCCTGTTTAACTAACTGAAGTAACTCGCTACCCATTAAGACCCCTGAATAAATCGTTTCAATAACTAAAAATAAAAGTAATTAAAAAGGGATTTACTTTTTCTTCATAAAAGCTAGTGCTAAAGAAATTAATGCCAGGATTAGAGCCACGCCGCCTAAAGCTAGTGAGGTCATGATGTTTGCTGCGGCGCCCTCAAGACCGGAGACGCGTGAATCTAACTCTTTGACGGTGTTCTCAAGCGTTGTAACGCGGTTGCTCACATCACCTAACGTTCCTTGAATACTTGTGACGGTGTTTTGTAGCGAGGACACAGTACTACTTAAGCTGTTAACGCTTGACGACAGCTGCTCTAGACTAGATCTCAGGCTCTGAATAGCTTCTGTGACGTCCATTAGGATCTCCTTACCCTCAAGTAATTCTTTATAAGCCAGTAACTCACCGCAATATCCTGTAGCCCATAGTACCAGGTTCCTGAATAACCTCATACCCTGCATGATGACGCCGTAGTATACGTAGGTTAGTCCGGACTGGTAGCCTCCGTAGGGTGACTCACCACTAACGATTATCTTATTCCCGTTAGGTAAGACCTCCACGGCTAGCAGGGGGAACACGCCAGTATCTCCTGGTGAGTAGAGTTGGTGAATCATGCCCGGAGCTCCCGGCGCGGAAGGCTGATACTCGTTTATCTTACCTCCTTCAGTCGTTCTAGCAACTATGTAAACGTTAGGTATCTTAACGTTTATCGGGTTAACCCAAGTCCCGTTATCTAATACTGCGGCAAGAGGGCCTGGACCATGGAATAGAGTTACATTAACACCGTAACCTAGCACAGCAACCTCAGGATCTGGGTCAACTATTCCTACAACTCTATAAGTTGCTTTAGCGTTTGAGATCGTGTCATCTACTGCAACGTAATCTATCCTTAGGTGGGAGCCTACCGCTTCCGCAACCATGTTAACCACTTGCTGAGCTATCTCGTTACCCTGCGCTGGATAATCACTGTCTCCAGCTACCCATATAGCTCTGGGCGTGCTGTTAAACCATGAAACTAAAGCGCTGATCTCCTCTGGGGTAACTAACCTCAGTGCTTGACCTATTATAACCATCTCAACGTCTTTCAGAGTGGTTGAGGTAAACCCACCGTACCTAATCTCAGCATTATTCTTAACGTAGTCTGGGAGAACCTCTAAATCAGCCTCACTAGACAGCAAAACCACCCAGTTAGCTTCAGGAATCATCTTCATCATCTCAACTACTCCGCCGACTGTCTGACCGTGAGATAAGTCTATCAGTATGCCTATCCCGACCTTAGCAGCCTTAAGCGGTTGAGGAGCCATTAAACCCGCGACCGATATAGAGATTAATATTACTAAAGCCATAGTAGCTAATCTACGCATATATACACCTCAATTATATCTACGCAGTAAGATTAATAAATTAAAACGAGCAATCCACAACACCAATCCAGTAAATTTAGAACCGTTTATTTTATTAGGAGACTAGTTTTAATTGGGGGTAAGTATGAAGTATTACAAAGCCCTCTCAAAAATAAGTGTTGTGATTATTGCTTTCATAGTCTTAATAGCTGTCGTTGCTTTACTGCTTATGTTACCTAGCCCGCAGGTACCCACGACTACGACGCCCACCACTACTCCTACGACCACGACGCCGACAACAACACCTACAACCACTCCGACAACAACACCAACCCCAACACCCACCACAACACCAACAACAACGCCCGTTACGGAGGGTGTTGTATTGTATGTGGTTACTAGGCATTCAGGAGATATTCAGGAGGTGGCGAGGAGAGAGTTTCTGAATTCCGAGATTGCGAGGAGATATAACATCAAGGACGTTGTTTTCGTTTATTTAGAAGCTGGTTGGTGGGTGCCGATCATTCAGCAGAAAAACTATGATGTTGGGTGGGGCGGCGGCCCCACACTATTTGACACGCTGTATCAAGCAGGGCTCTTAGCGCCTTTAACCTCTCAGGAAGTCTTAGATGCTGTGAGTCAGATACCGGACTACATAGCCGGTGCCCCGATGAAGAGGGTTGGTCCAGATAACAAGATATACTGGGTTGCTGCCGCAATGTCTTCCTTCGGGTTTACAGTGAACCTAGCCACTCTAGAGTCTTACGGGTTGCCTCAACCAGCTAGGTGGAGGGATCTAGGTAGTGTAGACTACGCTCGCAAGCTCATCTCCTTAGGTAAGCCGGCGGTAGGTATAGCGGACCCAACCCAATCAACCAGTAACACGAGGATGTATGAGATAATCCTGCAGGCTTACGGGTGGGATGAGGGCTGGAAAGTATTGACTACTATGGCGGCTAACGCTAAGGTTTATCAAGGATCCGGAGACGTGAGAGACGGCGTTATAGTCGGTGATATAGATGTCGGTATCACCATAGATTTCTACGGGTACATAGCACAGTCACAAAACCCTGACTGCAAGTACTTAATTCCGGCAGGCGAGACCATAGTTAACGGCGATCCCATAGCACTCTTAAAAACCTCGCGCAACCCCGAAGCAGCACAAGCATTCATAGCCTGGGTCCTAACCGAGGGTCAGTGGAAGGTCTGGTTTAAGCCAGACATAAACAGACTCCCAGTAAATCCGAGAGCTTTCGAAACCCCTGAGGGGAGGGAGAGGCAAGACCTTTACCAAGCTTTCTTAGAAATAAACAGAACTGAGGGCATACCCTTCGACGATAACCTAGCGCTATCCTACGAGAAAGCAGTCATATACTACTTCAAGGCAATGCTAGTAGAACTGAACAGTAATTTAAAGCAGGTCTGGACCACGCTAGTCAGCAAGTATTTGAATGGACAGTTAACTCAGGAACAATTCGAGTATTACGTAGGACTACTAAGTAAACCACTAACCTACGTTGATCCCAAAACCGGGGAGACCGTTACGTTCACTCAGGAAGACGCTATAAGAGTGACTAGCATAATAGGGAGTGAGCCTCAGTTAATAGATCTCTACATGCTTGCGTGGAGACAGACAGCAACCGAGAGATACCAGCAAATACTAAGCGAGCTCGGAGGGTGAGTCGAGAACCACGTATGTAGGGATGACCCCTAAGTAAGTTAAAACTTTTTGTATTAAGCGTGAATCATCTCCTCAAGTTTCGGCCTTAGACTATCGACTTTGCGCTTCACGTACTTCATGAAGGCTTTTAAGAGTATTCTGGCGGGCAGGTACCTAGCTTCCTTCATGTAGAATCTGTTCATTATATCCTCAGCCCAATAGAGGGAGTGGTAGAGGGTTTTGAGCATTACGTCTACGTGTTCCCTCCTAACAGCGTTTTTCCTGAACCAATCCCTATCTTTTAGGGCACCCATGGGGACGAAGAACATAGGCACTATGAGGCTCCTGTATTGACGTATCCTGTCCAAGAGTTCCGAGGTCTTTACTAGGTCATCAGGGGTTTCCTCCGGTATTCCCAGAATTAAAGTCACGGCAGGGATTACCCTGTTCTCGTGAAGTATCTTAAGTGCTTCCTCAACTACCTCAGGCCATTTCTCAGGCGGGTATGGCGCTGACTTAGCCGGCATGATTTTCTTAGCTAGGTTCGGGCTGCCTGTCTCAAGACCTATCTCAACACCTAGGTAGTCTTGCTTCTCATACAGTACCTCATTCATTATCTTAGATACTAACCTGTAGTTATCCTCGGCGAATTTGACTGCAGCGAAGCTCGTGTGTGCCCAAGCTATACTCTCAGGAGTTAATTCCTTAACTAGCATATGCAACTTGATTAATGGTTCTTCCCTAGGCTTAATACCGTCAGCACCGTAAAGCAAGACATCCTCACTGTGGAGTATCGTATTCTTAACCCCATTACGTACGTTAATCTCTACCTCAGCCCTTATCTTCTCTAAGGGCATGTACCTGAGCGGCTTAAGCGTTACCGAGCAGAATTTACAGCCTCTGGGACAACCCCGCATTATCTCTACTAAGCCGTTCACGCTCGCACCCTTAATCACCGGTATCTCGCTGATTTGCGGAACCTCGTGAGGTCCTACGAAAACGTATTGAGGTAACTCCTCATTATTTAAGGCTTTCTCAACCAACTCACCGATCACTAACTCAGCCTCGCCGTCAACCACCGTGTCAACGCCGAACTCACGCATTAGCTCTACCTCCCATAACCACTGCCACGCCGCCGGCCCGCCGACAATTATCTTCACACCTCTCTCCTTAGCTTTACGTACCGGCTCACTCCTCATGAACTTTATGAAGGACTTCCTGTTCACAGGCTCCTTACCCGTTATGAACCACCACTCACTACTCGGGGGTCCGTAAGCGAAGTAGTCGTGATGCCCTATCATGAGGATCTTCATGCTGTTTAAGTACTTACTTATGTGATCAGGATCTATGATCGCCGCCTTATAACCTAGGTCCTGCAGTCTTGCCTCAATCTTCCTCAACCCGTAAGGAGCTTCAACAGGTCTGCCTAACTCATCAACCCTTATTTTAGGAGCGGCGATCCACATCCACAGGAACTCAGGGATGCCTATGGCCGGGCCTGTGGTCATGAATCCCAGGAATTCTTTCCTCCTATGATTAGACATCATCGTTCTATCGCTAGTTATGATTATCTCGAAGCTCACGAGCCCTCACCCACCACTGCCAGGTTAATACCGAATTGCTTAATTACCTCCAAGTACTCAACCCCTAAACCACGAGTGGAATACACCTTGACACTACTACCTGACCCAACAAGCTTCTGCAGTAATGTCTTCAGGGAGTCAGGGCCGTGGCCAGCGTATTTGACGACTATACTCACGTGTATGTTAGATAAGAGTAGGTCCCTCACCTGCTTAAGGTATAGGGGTGGGGGGAGAGGGCTCATGACGTGAAGCTCGATTTTCTTATACCTACCTCTCAAACCCTCCCTCATAAGCTCGTACACTAGATAACGATTCATGGAATCATCATGACTACATAAAATAACTACTGCACTCAACACCTTACTGACACTGGTCACGCCCCCAGAGCTTGAAGAGATTGTGGTGCTGGGGGGTCGTCCGTGATTCATTCATCATGCCTCATTAAATAAAATAAACTCGTGATAAATAAGTATTTGCTTTCACCGATGAATAGCTTGAGCAACTCTGACCACGAGTTAACATTTATAATTAGCTTAAGCGTGGATTTAAACGGTGGTCTTCAAGTGAAGTATATTTATACAGAGAAAGCGCCTAAACCCGTGGGACCTTACTCACAAGCGGTTTTAGTCGGTAACATCCTCTTCATCTCAGGTCAGTTACCTATAAACCCCTCAACCGGTGAGTTGGTGAGGAGCAACTTCAAGGAGGCCGCTAAGCAAGCGTTAAATAACGTGATCGAGATAGTTCGTGCGTCAGGGGGTGACGTGAGGAATATAGTTAAGGTTACCGTATACCTGAAAGACATAACGAGGTTTAGCGAGCTCAACGAGGTCTACAGTGAGTTAATGGGTGATCATAAACCTGCTAGAGCGGTAGTAGCTGTTTCCTCAATACCTAGAGACGCTGACTTAATGATTGAGGCCATAGCTTACCTAGAATAGCTCGGGTCACCTAAACACGAGTAACATAGATGTTTTACTTGATTTTACTTGATAGGTGATTGCTTATTTCTCGGAGCATCACTCTATACATGTCTACAGCTTTCCTCAACTCAGCAACCTCAACGTATTCGTTGGGTTTATGCGCTAACGTCTCTTTCCCCGGGCCTAAGCCAATGCCTGCCGCGTTGAACTCGCTCACGACAACTAAATCTGTTGAGAATCTCCAGTAATGTCTTGAAACGCTACCGTACATCTTTTTAAGAGCCCTCATGAGAGGCTTAATCAAGTCTTCATCCTCATTTATCCAGCCAAGGAATAACTCCTTAGTACGTAGGGGGTAGTCCCTCCAAGACTTAACTTCCTCCTCTCTTAAAGAAGGTCTGCACCCGGCACTCTTTAAGTTCTCGACTTGAGCGCATACGTCCTCATACAACCTCATTATGTCCGCCTCGCCCCTGCCCGGCAACACCCTGTGATCCACCGTGACCAAGCACCTATCAGGTATTTGAGGCTGTATCTTAGGCTGGCAATCTATGAGTGTTGCCGTAGCTGATTCGCTACCGAGTAACTCGTGTGCCGGTAGGTTACTGGACGCTTCAGCGACCTTCAAGATAGCTAGAGCAGCACCCTCAAGAGAGTTAATACCCTCACTAGGCATTGACGCGTGGGCCGAAACCCCTGAAATCTCGAGGTCTATGACAGCCCTACCCCTATGTCCTAGACCGAGCTCAAGTGATGTGGCCTCCCCGGTCACCACCACGTCGGGCCGTATCCTCAGAGAATCCCTTAAAGCATGTCTTAACGCAACACCCTCAATTATCTCTTCGTGAACTGTGTACACTACGTAGAGATCGCTCTCCAAGGTCTTCAAGTCCTCAAGTGCTTTTATCTGTGAGGCGATCGGGCCCTTCATGTCAACAGCGCCCCTCCCGTACACCCTACCGTCGATTAAATCGCCTGAGAAGGGGTCGACGACCCACTGCCTTAAATCACCTGCGTCCACGGTGTCTAGGTGACCCTCAACTACGATGATCCCTAGACCACCGCCCTTCACGGGAGCGATCACATTCCCCACACTATCTATGAAGACCTTATCAACGCCTGCTTGACCTAAGAACTCCTTAACGAGGTTTGCTAGCTCTCCCTCACTCCCCGGTAAGCTCTTTACTCTCACGAGTTCCTTGAGTAGCTCGACTACGTCCAACCTCATCTCCTCACAACCCTAACTACCCACTTAGTACCCGACGGTGTATCTTGAAGTTCCACACCCAACTTCCTCAACTCCTCCCTAATCTTATCTGATAACTCCCACATCTTCTTCTTCCTTAGCTCAGACCTAACATCGACTAACAACTTGATTAAGTCGTTGGTTAACCCCTCCGCAGCACCCGGTCTTAACACGAAACCTAGAATGCTGTTCATGTAGTTTAGTGCGTCAACAACTAATCTATGCGTGTCCGCACCAATATCGCTCCTCTTATTGGTGTAATCGTTGATAGCTGATATCAGATCCAGATAGCTAGCTATAGCTTCAGCAGTGTTAAGGTCGTTGTTCATGGCCTCATCGAACCCCTCCCTAGCTCTCACAACCTTCTTTCTTAGCTCTACCTCATCATCACTAATCATACCAACCTCCTTAACCTCCAGCTGTTCTAGTCTTGAGTGAGCTACCTCAACCCTAGAGAATGTCTTGTGCGCGTTCTCAAGCGCGTCCCAAGTGAAGTCTATCGGGGATCTATAGTGGGTTTGCAGCAAGTAGAGTCTGAGGGTGTTAGCGCCGTACCTACTCACCGCCTCCCTTATAGTGACGTAATTACCTAGAGACTTACTCATCTTCTCCCCACCCACCGTGAGCAGGCCTACGTGAACCCAGAAATTAACGAATGGCTTCACGCCCGTGAAAGACTCGGCTTGAGCGATCTCTGCCTCATGATGAGGAAATATCAACTCAACCGCGCCGCCATGTATGTCGTATTGAGGGCCGAAATGCCTTATAGTTATCGCGGTATCTTCAATATGCCATCCCGGCCTGCCGTAACCCCAGGGCGATTCCCAGCCGAACTCATGTTTGGGTCTAACCCTCCATAAAGCGAAGTCCCCCGGATTCCTCTTAGTTGGGTCTGGCTCAATTCTGTGAACAACCAGTTCTCTAGGATCTCTACCGGATAGCTTCCCGTAATCACTGAAGGTAGTTATGTCGAAGTAGACCCCTGTGGGCGTGACGTACGCGTGACCCCCATCCACGAGCCCCTCTATCTGCTCGAATATCTCCCTTAAGTAGTCTGAAGCTCTGGCGTAAAGGTTTGGCGATACCACATTAAGAGACACCATATCCTCGAGGAAATACCTCTCATACTTCCTGGCGAGATCCAGTGGGTGAACCCCCTCCTCAACAGCCCTACCGACAATCTTGTCATCAACGTCCGTTATGTTGACTATGTAGAATAGCGAGTACCCCAACCTCCTTAACCAACGCGCGACAACGTCGAAGAACACGAAGACTCTGGCATGACCTATGTGAGAGTAGTCGTAAACTGTCGGCCCGCACACAAACATGAATACCCTGTTACCGTTGAGAGGCTTGAATACTTCTAAAGACCTAGTTCTAGTGTTATAGATTTTAAGCTCGGCAAACGTACCCACCCACCAACACACACCTCACACGTATATTTAATCATAAACGATATTTAAGTTTCTCAGGTTGTCACACGCTACATGTAGTGCCAGATGCCTGTCCCTCTATAATTGTAGATTATTGTTTTGAGAGCCGTGACCTGCTCGATGCTGTAACCTATTCCCTCCCTCCCAATACCGGATTCTTTCCTGCCTCCGAAGGGGTAGTAACCTATGCCGTGTCTGGGGAACTCGTTAACGTATATAACGCCTACCTCCAAGTACCTCACGAGTTTCCTGATCTTGACTATGTCGTGTCCGAATATAGCTGCGTCCAGCCCGTACCTCCTCCCGTTAGCTATCCTTACAGCTTCATCTAAGTCCCTGAAACTAGTTATTAATGCTATGGGACCGAAGACCTCGTCTTTATAGAGCTTGGCTTTCTCAAGAGCTTTCTTATCGGTTATCTCTATTAGTGTTGGCTCAACGTATGTGGGCCCCAGCCTCCTACCCCCGTACAAGATTTTCCCACCTAATCTCAGTGCATCGTTTACTGCTTCAATAACTTCATTAACTGATCTCTCATCTATTAAGGGACCCATACCACTCTCCTCACTTCTAGGATCACCTACCCTTACCTTACTAAGGTCCCTCACCAGCATGTTCTTTAAATCCTCATACACAGATTCCTCAACAATAACTATCTTTATCGCGTCACACCTCTGACCAGCATAACTGGTTATCCCCGTAACTATTTTCTGAGAAGCCACCTCTAGATTTGCATCACTCAAGACTATCACCGGGTCTCCCCCACCTAACTCCATTATGAACTGCTTAATCCCGGCACTCCTCAATACTTCCTTGCCTACCTCAGTACTGCCGGTGAAGCTTATGACGTCTATTCTAGGATCTGAAACCAACTTACTCATCTCTTTACCAGATAGCGTCACCACCCCAATAGATTCTGGAGGCACTCCAGCGTCCAGCGCTGTCTTAACGAACATTAAGACTACTAACGGGTCTGCGGAAGGAGGTTTTATCAATACCGCGTTCCCCGCAACGAAAGAATAAGTAAACTTATTGACCGTGTCGAAGAGCGGGTAGTTGTAGGGTATTATAGAGAGGACCACGCCGTAGGGTTCCCTACGAACGACAGCCTCACTCTCAAGAGTTTGAAAACTCCAGTCTCCCGGCACGTAATCACCGTAAATACTTCTTAAGTCTAGAGGGGCCTTCCTCAACCTCTCGATGGAAGCCGTGACCTCCCCCTTAGCTTGACTCCTCAGCTTCCCCGCATTCAACACGAGAACTTCCGTGAAGTCTTCGAGTCTGGATTCGAGTAGGTCAGCTGTCTTGAATATTATCTCAAGTCTCTTATCCCCCGGTAAATCCCTAACCCTCCACCTACCTACCTCACGCATCATCCTAAGAGAATCTTCTACTAAGAACCAGTCAGGCTTGCTAACCCTAGCTATTAAGGACCCGTCAATAGGTGTTTTAACGTCAAACGTCTCACTACCTAAGAACCACTTACCTGATAGGAAGGTCTTGAAGACCGGCACTTCATCAGCTAATAAGTATATGTCTTTGAAATCCGGGGAAATACTTAGCTTAACACTACTACTCAAGACATCACCCCATATTAGACTCTATCACAGAGTTATTAAGTATATTAAGACCATCATCTCGTTGTTAATTAATTAACTTTAAAAGCGTTATTCTCAGTGTGGGAGGTGTCTTCATATTGTCTGAAGAGTTTGAGTGGTATAACGTATTCGTTAAGAGAGACTATTCCCCCGACCCGGAGAGGGACGTGATAGTGTCTTTTAAGGTCACCCCCTCAGAGGGCTTCAGTATTGAGGATGTCGCCGGTGGCATAGCTTCAGAGAGTAGTGTGGGTACTTGGACAACCCTTTCGTCACTACCTGATAGGATTTGGAGGTTGATGGGTAGGGCTTACGAGATAAGGGATCTCGGTGATGGTTCCTGGCTTGTTAGAGTTGCGTATCCTGTGGACTTATTTGAGGAGGGTAACATGCCTGCATTCCTAGCCTCGGTAGCTGGCAACATATTCGGTATGAGGAGAGTTAAGGGTCTTAGGATAGAGGACATCACGATGCCTAAGGAATTCCTGAAATACTTTAAGGGACCTGTGAGAGGTCTTGCGGGCGTGAGGGATTTATACAGGGTGTATGATAGGCCGATAGTCGGGACTGTTCCGAAACCTAAGGTAGGCTTCACGCCTGAGGAACTGGAGATCGTGGCTTACGAGATCTTGGTAGGGGGGATGGATTACGTGAAGGATGATGAGAATCTCGCGTCACCCTCTTTCTGCAGGTTTGAGGAGAGAGCTAAAGCAATCATGAAAGCTATTGATAGAGCTGAGAGGGAGAGCGGGGAGAGGAAGGCTTGGCTAGCTAACATAACGGCTGACGTGAGGGAGATGGAGAGGAGACTTAAGCTAGTAGCTGATTACGGCAACCCGTTCGTCATGGTGGACGTGGTGATTGCTGGCTGGTCTTCCCTAACATTCATTAGAGACTTAGCTGAGGAGTATGGTTTAGCGATACATGCTCACAGAGCTTTCCACGCAGCCTTTACGAGAAACCCGTCACACGGTCTCTCCATGTTTGCTTTAGCTAAGCTCCTGCGTGCTGTCGGCGTGGATCAACTACATGTAGGTACTCCAGAGGTAGGCAAGCTAGAAGCTAAGGCTAGGGACGTCGTAAACATAAGTAAGGTATTGAGGGAACCGATTTACGTTCCTGAAGGAGACTTCCTGAGGTTAAGACAGGAATGGCACCATATTAAGCCCGTGTTCCCCACGTCTTCCGGAGGACTGCACCCAGGCACGTTACCTGAAGTCCTTAAATCCCTAGGGGTTGATTTAGTGATTCAAGTTGGTGGCGGGGTTTTGGGGCATCCAGGAGGTCCTAGGGAGGGTGCTATGGCAGTGAGGCAAGCTATCGAGGCTTTCCTGAAGGGGGTCCCACTCGACGTATACGCTGAGACACATAAAGAACTTAAGAAAGCACTGGAGAAGTGGGGGTACGTAAAACCTGCTTGAACCCCCTGTAGTAGGTGAGGTTTTTGTGCGGGAAGTTCGGTATTTACGTCCCTGAGGATCTGATGCGTGAGTTAGAGGAATGCATGAAGTCTTTAGGAGTGAGGAATAAGTCTCTAGTAATTAGAGAGGCCTTACGTCTCTTCATAAGCGAGCATAAGTGGCGTGCCGGGGGTCCTATACTAGGGGTAATCAGCGTCGTCTACGATCACGAGGTGAGGGGTGTAGACGCGAAACTCACAGACATACAGCACGACTACCTAAACGAGATAATCTCAGCACTCCATATCCACGTGGATCGCAGGAACTGCATGCTGATACTAGCTCTGAAAGGCGATTCAGAACGAGTGAACAGTCTCTTGAAGGAGATCATTAAGCTTAAGGGAGTGAAGTTAGTGAGGCCTGCTTTAATAAGTGTTGAGTCTGGTTTTCAAGAAGAGATTAAGTAATCCATTCATCAACTACCTGCGTCAAATACTTTATGCTCGGTATGATAGCGAATTCCTCAGTCTTGATAACACCTCCTAAGTCCTTGATTAACACAGCTTTAAGACCCGCTACTAGAGCTCCCCCGAAGTCCTCTCGTGTGTTATCCCCTACGTGCACTGCCTCGTCAGGCCTTAAGTTAAAGTGCCTTAGCACGGACGCGAAAGCCTCGAACTCAGGTTTCTGAGTACCTAAGACGTCTGAGAAAAAGTATTTGTCTATGAAGTTGATTAAGCCGGAAGTCTTTAAGATGCTTAACGTTATTGATGAGTCCCAGAATAAGACGTTACCTAGTATTGCGGTTTTAAGCCCCCTACTCTTAACGTGAGGTAAGACCTCCCTAACACCCTCAATGACTAAATACTCTAGCTTCCCCTCCTCAGCTTCCCTCCTCAGCCCCTCATGAATCAGCATGAATTGATCCATGCCTAGACCTAGCTTCTCGCAAAGCCTCTTCCTAGACTCCTCTAAGACCTTGCTAGCCGGGACCCTATTTATCCTCAAGTTCTTAACATCTCTGTGAACGCTCATCAGAACGCCTAAGACGTCACTTAAGTCTAGGTTTAGGTGCTTCGAGAGCTTAAGTGAGAGTAGCTCGTGCATACCCCCTAAAGACAGTAACGTATCCCACACGTCGAAAATCACTAACTTTATCAAGTCTTGAGCACCTCTTAATGAATTAAACGAAGCATTATTAGGTTTTTACTCTCGAGGGTTTCGGGACTTGATGTCATAACTTCCTCAGAACCTCTATTAACTCGGGTGTTAAGCTCCACTCCAGTGTCTGAGCTATTTCCTCGAGGTGTTTCACATTCTCTGTTTTAACGACTGCCGCTAGGTAGGGCTCACGTATCACGTAATTCAGCGCTATCTGAACCACGGGTTTGTTTATTCTCGAAGATATCTCAACTAGCTTATGGTGCTTCAGGACCTCACCCCTCTCTAAGGGGGTGTAGGCTTGAATAGTTACGTTGTGTTTCAGTGCTGTAGGAAGTAGAGCTTCCTCTATCTCCTTCCTTAACACACTGTAGTGTACTTGATTGAGGACTATGTCGGCTTTCTTAGTTGAGTTTATTGCCTCCACTAACTCTGACTCGTCAAAGTTGCTCACGCCTATGTATCTGGTAAGCCCTTCATCGATTAAGGACTCGAAATTCTTTACTTGTTCTTGAATACTTAACGTTGGGTTAGGCCAGTGAATCAGGTATAGGTCGACCTCATTGACCCCCAGCCTCCTGAGCGCTGCCTTACCGTACTTGAGTACGTCGTACCTGCTCTTCAGCCTGTCCGGGAGCATCTTGGTTATTAAGAAGACTGAGTCTCTACCAACATGCTTAACCACCCTACCCACCAACTCCTCAGCTCTCCCTGAGCCGTACATCTCCGCAGTATCTATGGTATTCAGGCCTAGCTCAACACCCCTCACTAACGTCGTAAAAGCGTCGTTCTCGTTCCTTATACCCCACGTACCTAAAGCGATCGCTGATATTGTTTCCCCCGTGTTTCCTAGAGACCTCCTCTTACTGAGGACTCCCTCAACCACACGTGAGCACCAAGATTAATATTGCGTCTTGAAAGATATTTTTGTGGGTAGCTGGTTGAGTGAGGGTGTTGAAATCTCGGTTGCTGAGTGGAGGGGTAGTTTAGAGAAGTTAGGTGAGGTCTTGCTAAGTATTTCTAGAGAGATCGGGTTGGAGGGAGTGGTTAATTCTCTGAGCAAGAGAATTAAGAACGCGTCAGAACTCCTAGACGCTGACAGGATTAAGGCGTTGATAATTAAGAACGAGCATGCGCTAGCCTTCATAGCGGCAAGCCCGGAAGACTCTAAGAAGGTTGTTTCCGTGAAGACTAGGGCCGGCTTAGTCAGGATACCTATATATCCTAGGGAATTCTACGTGACTCAAGCAGGTCCTTACGGCATTAAGTGTACGTGTGAGGACGCTTTAATGACCTCGGCTAAAGCCGATAAGGCCTTGATGGGTGTAGCCAGGGTCTTAGAAGCGGATTTCAGTGAGGTGAGGCCGTTACCTATATCGAGCAAGTACATCATATGCAAGCACACACTAGCCCTAACATCACTCCTGAATAGGCTGGGCATCGTGAGACTCGATGACAGCAGGTTCGCGAAAGTGTTGAGGCTAAGCGTCGTGGTCTTGGCTTTGAGGGAGGGTCTGATCAATCAACACACACTTAAGGGATCAGAAAACCTGACCATACTACTCAGCGAGTTACTCCGGGTTGGGGATTAGCTCACCGGCACACAACCGCGTCCATCACCCCTACGTCTTAGAACATCTCTTCTCTAGTACGTCGCTGAAGAGGAACCACAGCGTGAATATCCCTAAGGATAGTCCAACACCTATTGCCACGCCCCAGCCGAGTGAGGACCTCATCTCAGGGCTTAACCCCGTTAAGTCGACAATCATTGAGAGACCGAAGAAGAACATGAGTATGAATAGTAGACTCTCAACCTTCTTCTCGAAGACTACCGCTTTACTAAGTATATCTAGAGCTAACATCAAGATCAGCAACATTATGACGACGCTCGTCACGCGCGTGACGTACGTTATCAACTCCGTGTAGGTGCCGGAGGTTGCTAGAGCGAATACCCTAATGATCATCGTTATAGCTAGCAAGGCAATCCCTATATCGGCTATCATGATCGTTATAGTTGTTATAGAGAATCTTAAGCCGCCCGGCACCAACTCTTTAACAAAGTCTTCGAGGTTGCTCACCCTCACAACCCACTTAATAACCTTATTTATTAGCTTAGCTAGGAAGACCGAGAGCAGAATTATGCCTACAGCTAATACCACGTAAGGTATTAATCTAATGGTGCTCCTCAAGACCTCATATAATATGTCCGTTACCTCCACCGCGAACCACCTACACCCCCGAGAGTCTCACGAGTAATTCATACAACAACAGTATTAAGAATGAGAGGAAAGCCAGAGCTACTAACTGTATGAATAGCCTTAAAACCCTCTTAGAGGTCTCTACCGTGAACGTGTAGCCTATAGTGCTTATTGAGTAGACGAGCTTGCCGTAACCGTAAGCAGTCCTCGGGGGTACTACCGAGGTCTCAGGGATTGCTAGAACACACACGAATAAAGCAAGGAATTTGAGGAGTGTTGCGACACCGAATACTATTAGTGGGGCGTCAGGCAAGTACCTCCCGAGAACGGACGCTATAAGTAAGCCGACAGCACTGGATGAGGTTAGGAACGTGGATGCCTTAATCACTCCTAGAGACTCAACGTATTTAGAGTATATCGCTGAAGCTATTAAGTTAGCTCCTATGAAGGTCGCTGATAGGATCGCCGAGACTAGGACGTGTGTCAGCGGGTTGCCGAGGAACGGTATTGATGATGTGAATACTACGTTGAGGGCTACAGCAAGGACGTAGGCTCTATACCCTCTCCATAAGTAAGGACCTACTATGCCGCCAAGATTACCTGCTAGGTTGAGGGCTATGGCGATGTAGAGCGGCGAATTCATGGACTTAAGGAGTTGAGGCCATGCGAGACCTACCAGGTTACCCCCACTCATCATCAGGATCAGCATTACGAAGGTGTTCGCTTTCCTCACCTCAACCTCCTCCACCTTCTTAGGTTCCCTCAACTCCCTGAAATCTTTAGGCATGTCGTAGTATATGAGGGCGGCGGTTGAGAACAACCCTATCACCGAGGACGTTATGTAGGCTACGTAATACGAGGCAGGCACATCAATGAAGGCAGTTATCAACATCGAGTATATGGATCCTAGGAGTGAGGACGCCGCGCTTAAGGCAGCCCTCAAAACACTTATTTCAACGAACTCTTCCTGAACGAAGACGTTGAGTAAGGCGACGTTGAGTAAGACTCCTACAGGTATTGTCACGGTCAGGGCTACCCCGTAAACGATTATGAGTATGTCCGGGAATCCGATCAGGAAGGGTAGCACAGCGAATAACAGCCTCTCAAGTCCGTGAACAAGCAGTAGCTTCGTCTTTATGTTCTTAGCTAGGGCTTCCGGGTAATTGTAGATTAGGTATGATATGATGACGTTCATTAAAGCAGCGAAAAAAGTCACTTGAGATAACGCGTTGAGTGTGTAGCCTGAGTAGGTGAGCATGGGGACGAAGAGACCTCTAGTCACCGCTACGTAGAAACCGCCGAAGAAAGCCTCCACGCCCATCAAGATCTTCGCGATGCTCTTCCTCATCTACTCACGCCTAGCACATATGATTTAAGATAGCGTTATTTAGGCTTAGAATTCCTCATTGACTCGCGAACAGTTATTAAGATACCTACCAAAGCTAACGCCATACCCCCCAAAGTCTCTGCCTGTACTTGCTGACCTAATATGAGGTTTGCTAGTAAGGTAGCTCCAGGGGGCTCCCCTAAAGCTATTGAAGTGACTACGTAAGACTTCATCCTCTTCAGTAAGTAATTCATTACTGTGTGACCGCCCAGCATAGGTATCGCGGCTAGCAAGAACACGTAAGCCCACGAGGTAGTTGTTGTTGGTAGTATGTTTGAGTTAGTTATTAAGGCGTAGGCGAGAAGCGTTAGTGAAGCTGAGGTGTACGCGATTATTGCGTAGTCTGTTAAAGGCATGCCGGCCTTCCTGGAAGTCCTGCCTAGGTAGAAGTAGCCGGCGGCACACAGGGAGCCTATGAAAGCCAGGAAAACCCCCTGAACACCCGCCTCACTACCTAGTTGAGGCCTTGTCGCTATGAGAACCCCGACGAAAGCTAGGGCAAGCCCCAGGATCTCGGTGCCCCTTAAACTCTTGCGTGTGATGCCTTCGAAGAAAGCGTTTATTAAAGGGTAGGTGACCACGACGGTGGTGGAGAGTGCTACGGGTATTAAGAAGAGGGACTCCATCCAGGTAAGGAAGTGCAGCCCTAGTAGGACGCCCGCTACAGCAGGCCCTAAATATGTTGATGAGTTGACAGCGACCCTCTCAGGAGGCTTGAGGAGCCTCTCGAAGATCTTGTAAGGTATTATGAGGACAGAGCTTACGAAAACTCTCCAGAAAGCGCAGACTAACGCGGTAGTGCCTGAGAGAATCACTAGAACTGAAGCAGAGGATATGCTTACCCAAGCAATAATCATTAAGACTAGGTCAGCGAGGAGTGCTTGCTTCCTCGTACCCACTGATTCACTAACCTTTACCCCCAAATTACCCAGCTCCTCACCGAGTAATGGTCGGGGACACGTTAATGAGGTGATGTAGTGTTTGAGTTGATTAAACTGACGCTTCCCTCATCACCTTAGCTAATTTCTCGTAAATAACTCGATCATCAATCAATTCTCGCAACTTACTCAAGACTTTCTCGACGTCATACCTGATTCTGTAGAACGTCACGCTATTGCTTACGGCGTCGTAGACCGCGTATGAAGCTCTGATATCCCCGTCTCTCGGCTGACCCGCGCTCCCGGGGTTAATCACGGTTGCTTTCCCAACCTTCCTCAAGAATTGGTGGTGGGTGTGTCCCACGAAGTACGTTAACTCCCCTAACTCGCATCCCCCCTTACCAACGCTTAACCTATAAGACTTCTTTTCTTGGAGTAGGAAACATATCTCTTCGTTTCTTAACCAGGGGTATAGGTACCCGTAGAGTGGTTGTTGTAGTGTTCCGTGTACGAGTATTATGGGGGGATTAACAGACTCTATCTTAAGGATTTCCGGTAAATTACTCAGGAATCTCCTGTCGTTATCTGATAGTTTCTTCATTGATATCGCGTTCCTAGTGTACTCGCTTACGTCATGTAGTTCGTGACCGCACCTGCAGTCTATGTTCTTCCCAACTGCCTCGTCGTGGTTTCCTTTTATTATCTTAGCGCCTGCACCCCTCACCTCATCTAGTACTAGGTCTGGGTCAGGACCGTAATCAACTAAATCCCCTAACACGAATACCTCATCGTAATTCCCGGCGTTCTCCAGTATTGTTTTCAGTGACTCGTGATTTGCGTGTATATCCGTGATTAACAGTATTTTAGTCACCCTCACTCACCTACTAGAGCGTACTCTCTATCCTTAGCTAAAACAACGAGTAATGCTCCCGCAGATATTATTACTGAAGCGTAACCCACGTTCCTAGTCACATCGCTTAAGTCCGTCGTCTCAGAACTTATCGTGAATTGGTATATGACGTTATCTATTATGTATGCCTGACCCTCCTGCACTACCAAGATCTGAGTTGTTATCTTGCCGTAACCATATGTTAGGAATCCTTCTGAATCATAGTATCCTTTGAAGTAATTGATTAGTAAGCTAACGTTACGCCGTATATTACCGACTCTTAAGAGGAGTGTGTAGCGCTGATTCTCTAACTCCACGTTCTCGTTTCTGTATTTCTCGTTATGTATTAGGTTGACGGCGTTGAGCCTGCTCAGCAATATCCTGGTAGTGGTTAGGGGTGTTTCCGCGATGTAGTTTTGAATGTTAGGTAATTGAATCACTGCGTAATCGCGGTAGGGGGTTCCGTCGTAGGTGTATTGAAGATTCAGTACCCTAACGTTACCCACCTCTGGTAGTGCCGTGATTATGTAGAAACCTCCTAAGATAACTGATATTATGACTATCGATAAGATGGTCTTAGATGTTTTACTGAGTCCCCGTGTCTTAGGGTACGTGAATATTAGGTAAGGTAATGACCTGATGTATTCCATGAACTTCATTTCCTTAAGTCTTGAGCGGTCTATCACTACAGGCAGGAGCGCGATGCCCGCTAGGAACCCTCCGGCGTGAGCGAAGACAGCCACACTACCAGCTATCCTGGCGTATCCGTAGAGGACTTGAGTAACGAACCAGAGGATGAGGTAGAATGAAGCTCTTAAAGAAAAACACGCTGGGAAAACGAAGAAGATCCAGCAGGCCGTTAGTGAGGTTCCCGGGTAGAAGATGAGGTAAGCGCCTAAGACCCCGCTTATAGCTCCTGAAGCTCCTATGGCTGGGATAGCGTAGGATGTGAGACCCCCTAAGAAGCTGAAGGTTACGTGAAATATCGTTGCTGAAATCCCTGAAACTAGATATAGTAGTAGGTACCTGAAACTACCTAGAACGTCCTCAACAGCTCTCCCGAATATGTATAGGAAGTACATGTTGAAGAATATGTGGAATATATCTGCGTGAAGGAACATTGAAGTGAATACCCTGTACGCCTGAGTAGGTTCCGAGATTAACGCTGGCACAAACCCCCCGCTACTAATCCAGTAATTACTGATCGTCGTGAAGAAGTTCTCATATGAAGTCATCAAATACACCACGACGTTAACCAGTATCAAACCTATGGTAGCTTTAGGTCTCCTCCTATAATGCGTGTCTCCTATAGGAAAACCCATACCGTACCTCACTAAACACCGCCCTCAACCCAGTCCTTAATACATTAACGAAACACATTATAAAAACCTCTCCTCACGTAATTATGTGGTGTGAGTATATGAACTTGGTTGAAGGTCTTAAAGTACTCGTAACCGCGTCTACGAGAGGTATCGGTAGGGGTGTTGCAGAGGTATTGTTAGCTAACGGCGCTACGGTAGTGATTAACGGTAGGGAGAAGGCCAGGGTTGAGGAAGTCGTTAATGAGTTGAGGGAGAGGTTCGGGGACAGGGTTTACGGCGTCGCAGCCGACTTAACTGTCAAGGAAGACGTGGAGAGACTGGTTGACGAAGCAGCTAACTATATGGGAGGGATCGACACCCTGGTCTATATCACGGGCCCTCCCAAGCCAGGGACCTTCAAGGACTTGAGTGAGGAGGATTGGGAGGTTGGTGTGAGGTTACTCGTACTCAACGCTGTTTGGATGGTTCGTAAAGCACTCAACTACTTGAGGAATTCTAAGAACCCGTCAATAATCTTCTTTACGGGGACGGCTGTCAGGGAACCTGACCCCTACCTAACGCTCTCAAACGTTCTCAGGGTCGGCATACACGGTTTGATGAAGACTTTAGTGAGGGAGTTAGGTCCTGAAGGTATTAGAGTTAACGCTATCATGCCTGGCTACATAGAGACTGATCGTGTGAGGAGCGTGTTAGGGACTAGAGCTTCTAGGGAGGGTAAGCCGTACGACGTCGTTTACAGAGAGTTCGTTCAGCAAATACCTCTTAGGAGGATTGGGAAACCTGAGGAAGCCGGGTGGTTAGTTGCTTTCTTAGCGAGTAAGTATGCTTCATACATTCACGGAGCTTCAATACCTATAGACGGTGGTTTACTCAGGTCGCATTTCTAGCTAGGAAGACCTCCAACGAGACTGTAGACTGCAACAAACTCAAGATTGTGACGGGCTCTTCTATGGCTAAGCTACCAGGTCCTATGGCTACTGTCAACTCGTTACTGACTACGTATATCTTGTGCGAGCCTCTCGCCATCGCAGCTATTGCCTGACCTCCTCCCCTCCCTGAAGGGTGATGCTTTCAATTGTAATGCTAAACGCCTAAAACACCGTAAACGCTTATTAATCCTGCCCCGTGGATTAAAATGAGGTGATCTGCCTTAGGCATTGAGGAGGTACTTGAATTTATAGCTTATGAAGTTGTGTGGAACCCGTTACTGCCGGCAATCTTTCTCTTCGCCGGACTCTACTTGACAATCGGCACGCGATTCTTCCAATTTAGAAGGTTCGGCACCATATTTAGGAATACGCTAGGCAGGATGGCGGAAGCGCGTGGGGGGAAGGGGCCGGGAATTATCTCCCAATTCGCTGCCTGGGCTACTGCAACAGGCGCTACGATAGGCATGGGTAACATAGCCGGAGTCTCCAGCGCGATAGCGTTGGGCGGGCCTGGAGCGGTATTCTGGATGTGGATAGCTGCGCTCTTCGGCATGGCGGCGAAATTCAGTGAAGTCATTCTGGGAGTCAAGTATAGGGAGATCCTCTCGGACGGCAGAGCCTATGGCGGTCCCCCATTCTACATCGAGAAGGGGCTCGGCGGGGAGTTGAGGTGTCCTCCTTGGATCTGGAGAGTTCTTGCAGCCTTATTCACGCTTACTTTCTGTTCGACTGCTATAATATCAATGAGTAACTACACGATCATGGAGGGAGCTATGACGAGTTTTCAGCTGTCCGAGGAAGTCGCGGTCGTAGTCGGATTGATTTATGCTCTGCTGGTTGCCGCGATATGTGTTGGCTTCATACCAAGGGTTGCCAAGGTAGCTGAGTTACTCGTGCCGTTGATGGTTGCGATATATATTGGAGGATGCATAGGGATTCTAATCACGTATGCGCACAGCCTGCTCAACGCGCTCGCTCAGATATTCACCTACGCATTCACGCCGGTGGCCGCCGTAGGAGGCTTCGCAGGTGCTACGCTGTCTAGAGCTATACAGGTAGGTGTTGCCAGAAGTGTCTACAGCAATGAGGCCGGGTGGGGGAGCGCACCCCATATACACGCTACTGCCAAGGTAGATCATCCGGTGAGGCAGGGCATGTGGGGTATTATGGAGGTCTTCCTTGACACCATTGTGGTGTGTTCAATGACTGCGCTCACAGTCGTCGTGACGGGCGTTTGGCAGACTGGCAGAGGCGGCGTTGGCGCCGTCCTCCAAGCATTCGGATTAGTCTACGGTCCCGCAGCACCGGTCTTGCTCTACATAACTTTGTTTATATTCATCTTAACGACGAGCACTGGCTGGTACGCGTATTACGAGGTTGAAGTGAGGTACTGGCTCAAGAACAGAGCACGGCTTACGAACCTCGTGATAAGGTTCTTCCAGCTAGTGTCGCCCTTCATCGTGTGGGCTGTGGGTGCGACGGCGTTACTCTACGGTGTAGTGCCGGCCGTGTTCTGGGTTCTGGGGGACATCACGTCAGGCCTTCCAGTATATATAAACCTAATAGTGTTGCTGGCGCTGTCACCCACTATATTTAGGGAGGTTAAAGATTTTGAGTCGAGATTTAGTGCGGGCTGACCTCTTCCCCGCTCTGAAGGGTGAGGGTTCTCTCGCCTCCTGAGGCGGGGTGGTTTAGGATTACATGTCCCCTGAATGGGGATTTAATCCCGGGCCGGGTCTCCGGCCCGTTACCCCTATCCCTTCTTCGAGGGACTCGGGGTTATGGGTGCTCCAGCAATCATAGTCTTGGGAGCATAGTTCTAACCTAGTGTGTTTAGCGCGCGTATTGAGTGTTCCTAGGAAGTGACTCCCGAAACTCACGAACATCAACATCATCATCATCAAGAACATTACAGAACACGAGACTCATAAACTTCCCCAATCACCCCCACCCTAAAGAACGAGGCTTTCAGTTGTAACGTGT
>Ga0105154_1000027_pt1 | contig 62205 bp, 70 predicted proteins | sample SSWtaG_FD_89672 | JGI IMG/M metagenome (GOLD analysis project Ga0105154, IMG submission 89672) | Hot spring microbial communities from Sandy's Spring West, USA to study Microbial Dark Matter (Phase II) - SSWsed_matched | ecosystem: Environmental > Aquatic > Thermal springs > Hot (42-90C) >... | reverse complement strand
GCGGGGGCTCCCGCACAGCAATGACCCAGACACCTGGATGAAGGGCGAGCTGTGGGTTGGGGTCACCCCGAGCGGGCGGAGCCCCGTGATATGCACCTCGATGAAATGGGGTGCTGAGGGCTGTGAAGCCAAGGGCGGAGGGGTTTATATAAAACCATATAAATCCCTATGAAGCCTGGACCCCTATTTTAACTTACTTTAAGTATGTTTAATGGTGCTTGTGTGATGATTGTTGAGGATTATGCTTTGCTGAGTAATGGTTTTAGGGTGTTCTATAGGTGTTGGCTTCCTGAAGGAGACTTTAAGACCTTGATAATAGGTTCCCACGGCTTCACAGCAAATAGTGGTATCTACTCTAACGTTGGTCTTGAGTTTGCGTCATATGGTTATGGTTTCTGCATGCATGATCAGAGAGGTCATGGGAGGACTGCGTCCGATCTGGATAAAGGATACGTTAACTCGTTTAACGAGTTCTTAGAAGACTTAGAGTATTTCACGTTGTTCGCTAGGGAGAGGTATGGTGGCGAGAAGATAGTACTACTTGGTCACAGCATGGGCGGGTTAATAGTTTTGCTCTATGTTGGGAAGATTGGTAGGGTTGGTAATCTCGTAATTGGTTGCTCGCCCGCGGTTAAGATACCTATTAAGAAGACCCATAAGTTTTTGCTAGCTATCCTCTCAGCCATAACACCAAGAAAGAAGATTAAATTCGCTTCAAGTTCAGGAACCCTGAAAGAGGTAGATAGTGAACTCAAGAATATCATTAGAGACTCTGATCTAGCACTTAAGGAGGCCTCCGCAAGACTGCTCTACGAACTCCTGAAAGCTCAAGAAGAGTTCTGGGAGTACGTTAACAAGATAAGAATACCGGTACTGTTAGTTCACGGTAAGAAAGACGACTTAATACCTGTGGAAGCTAGTGTGAGAACCTATGAATTACTGGGAGCAGAAGTCAAGGAACTCAAGACATATGAGAACATGGGTCATAACCTATTCCACGAACCAGGCTGGAAAGAGGTAGTAAAAGATATCGCTAAATGGATCGAGAATACTGTGAAGACTTAACTATCTAAGAATCTCTAACAGAATCTCATCGAAGCCTTGCAAAATCTTAGAGTTTGCTTATGTGAGTGAGCTCCGTGGTTTAGGTCCTAAGATCTTCTTTAAGTGCTTTAGCGATTAGTTCTTCCTTACGACTCGTTATCCAATCAGCTAGTTCGTCCGCACTTACTACGTATTCTGTCTCTATTCTTAAGTCGTCGTTGTGTTCGTGTTTTACGAGAACTCTCACGTCAGCTTCTTTGAAAGCTGGTATATCGCTGTAGCTGTCTCCGAAGTATATTATCTTATCAACCCTTAATAATGTCTTGAGTATCCTGATCGCTTCGTCTTTGCTTCTCCTGGCTACGTGTATGTCCATGAACTCAGCGTAGTTCCCCCATCTCATCACATCATATATTATTAGTCCTCTACCCCTGGCTTTCTCGATTATGTGTTCTAACTCTCTCGGTCTTCCAGAATTAAGCGGCCAGTAAACGCTGATTCCTAGGGGGACCCCCTGTAAAGTCTTCCCTACTATCATCCCGATCCTTTCACTAAATTTCCCGGCAATTTCCGAGGCTAATTCCTTGATGTACTCAGGCTTCATACCTAAGTAGGCTTCCACATCAACAACTACATAACCCCCGGCAATTATCTCAAGTCCGTAAACACACGCGTAACCACTTAACCCAGGTATCCTATCAAGTAAGTACCTACACTCCCTACCGCTAACCACTGCAACTGTGTGTTCAGAGTTCAAGCTCCTAATAACGTTTACTAATTTGGGGGCAGGATCCCCGCCACTAGGGGTGGAGGTTATTGGTGCTAAAACCCCGTCATAATCAAAGAAGAAGCCTATTCTCTTAGACATGCGGGAGTCGCCCCTGAACACGCGATCCTCAGACACTCCTGAAGCGCTGAAACATCAAACATTGACAGCCAACACCTACTGACGATTAAGTAGTTAAGAAGTTATAAGTTTTAGGGGAATCTCGCGTGCTGGATCACGCACCGCTGTAAATTGCTTCCGAATAAGCTAAAATATGTTTTACGAAGTATTGAATTGGTGATTATCTTGGGTGTAGGTTTTAGTAGGGGTATAGTTCCAGTGCATTTGAGGATTCGTGAGGGTGAGGTGGCTGAGAGAGTTTTAATGGCTGGTGACCCTGCTAGGGTTAGGCACCTGTCTGAGCTACTCGATGGTGTGAGACTTGTTAACGAGAATAGGGGTTTCCTAACTTACACGGGTTACTACAAGAATTTCCCGGTGACTATAGCGACACACGGTGTTGGGATGCCTTCTGCCCTCATAGTGTTAGAAGAACTCATAGCTTACGGGGGTAAGTACTTCGTTAGGTTAGGTACTGCGGGCTCCTTAATCAGTAATTTAAGAATCGGTGACGTGGTCTTAGCTACTGGAGCCACACACTACCCTGGGGGTCTCTTCAAGCAATACTACGGTGAGGACGCGTGCGGTCTTTCAGTCCCTGACTTCACGCTAACCAGGAAGATAGCTGAGGTGGCTGAGGAAAGAGGGCTTAAGTACTTCCTAGGACCTGTTTTTAGTAGCGACGCTTTCTACGCTGAAGACCCTGAATTCGCTAAGAAGTGGTCTTCAAGAGGCTTAATCGCTGTTGAGATGGAGTGTGCTGGGTTATTCGCGGTCTCACTAATGCGTGGGGTTAAGACAGCGTGTGTCCTCGTAGTAAGTAATTCTCTTGTGGAGGACTTGGGTTACGCATCAGCGGAGAATCTGAGGGGAAAGGTTACTGAAGTAGCTAAGGTAGTCTTAGAAGCACTCACTAGAGTTTGATGAGAGCACCTACTTATATAATGGGTTGACGTAGTACTTATTAGGTTAAGCGAAAGTATGAATGAACTCCATGAGTTAATCGAAAGTGAGATTAAGAGGCCTTCAATATTTATTGATGAGACCGTCTTATATCCTGAATTCATACCTCCAGTAATTAGGTACAGAGATAAGCAATTAAGGCAATTAGTGGAGTTGTTTAAGCCCGTCATACTCAAGCCCGGGTCAAGTAGTGTTAAAGTATTGCTAGCGGGACCTGTAGGGACCGGGAAAACCCTTACTTCAATAGTATTTGGGAGAGAGATTTCTAGGGTTGCTGAGAGTAGAGGTATTAAGTTGAGGTATGTCCACGTAAATTGTTCTAGGTCTAAGAACTTAGTAGGTATTATCAGGGAGGCTAAGGATTCTCTAGGTCTTCACATACCTGATAGGGGGCTCTCATCTAATGAGTTACTATTAGCCTTCCTTAAGTTACTTAGTAGAGACAACACGTACTTAATACTGGCCTTAGACGAGTTCGAGTATTTCCTTAACACCGCACCACCTGAAGACAGGCACGCGATAGTGAGAATGTACGATATCACGCGAGAAGACGTGAAGAGAGTTAACATGATATTCATTGCTAGGGGATCGCCAGCTAACGTGTGGTCGAGAGTTGATAGCGTGACCGGGAGTTACTTAATGAAGAATCTCGTGTCTTTTGAGCCTTACAGAGCTTCAGAATTGTACACGATACTGAAGGACAGGGTTGACGCGGCTTTTCATCAAGGAGTAGTAGGGGACGAAGTAATAGACTACATATCTAGGATGAGCGGCTACGATACTGGTGGGGACGGGAACGCTAGAAAAGCTCTCGCAGTACTACACGCTGCGGGTAAGCTAGCTGATAAAGAACTTGCGGAAGGTAAAGCAACTCGAGTAACAATAGATCACGTAAGGCAGGTCATAGCTCAAGAATACCCGGCAATAGTTGACTTACTGGATAGCTTACATTACCTGAGCCTCCACGAAATACTGGTTCTTGAGGCGGTCTTACACGCCCTGAAAGACACGGGGCTAGATTACGTTCCTATGAGTACCGTTGAAGCAACCTACAATAAGATATGTGAGGAACTGGGTGAGGAACCTAGGAAGCACACGCAACTCTACGCGTACTTGATGGACTTAAAACAGAGAGGGATAATACTGACTAAGACTTCATTGAAGGGTAGGAGAGGCAGAAGTACCTACGTAGGCTTCGGGGCAGCCCCCCTAGATACCGTGTTACAGAAGCTAGACACAATGATAAAGCAGTTGAGGGTTAGATAGTGTGTGCTCAGCTAGACGAACTACTCTCTAGTAAGGCTAGAGTTAAGGTACTTAAAGTTATCTTAGAGAGGGGTGAGGTAAACATTAATCAAATAATTAAGGAGACGAGACTCAACTATAAGACAGTACACAAACACGTCAATTACTTAGTTAACGCAGGCCTTGTCGAAGAAGTTAGGGTGGGTAGGTTAAGGCTGTTAAGACCTAACTGGCTCAACCCGAAGACTAGGAAACTCGAAGAATTCTTCAGTATCTTCTAAGACCTTGTTTTCTTGACGAAGGAATCTAGCCCGCTCCTAGCCTGCTGTGTTTTCCCGGATCCCTCATCCCTCTTCCCGGTTTTTTGAACGTCTTCTCTCTTCGTCTCTGATTTCCTCGCTTCGGTTCTTATAGTTTTCCTTAACTCCTTAACCCTAGCAATTATCTTATCGCTCTTGTCTTGCGAGAGGTATTTAATCATCGGCTCCGTTAAGTTGAGTGAGATGGCTATTCTAGCTGCTTCCTCAACGTTATTCTCGAAAATTACCTTGATATATGGCAACACGTCTTTCAATACCTTAGCTTTAGAAGCGTGTATGCGAGCACCTATTATGCTCGCTATGCTATCTCTTAAAGCTCTAGCTTCCTTAGTTTGAGACATTAACCTTATTTTCTCTGGGAATTGATACTTGACCCACCTAAACTTAGACTTAGGGTCGTTTTTAGGGGCTAGAGCAACGCCCGCTGTCATTAACTCCATCACGTAAGTTAGTAGATCCCAGGAACCGGACCTGACTATGCGTCCTCTGTATACGTCAGCTTTTGCTAGAGCCTCGTAAGCTCTCCACAAATCTTCAGGATCGGATATCTGTCTAGGGAGGTTCTCGTTTATCCACTCCATCAGCGTATCCGGGTCTAGGTCTGTTTGAGTAGCGTTAAGCTTAGCTTGCCAGACATACTTAGACCAGAAAATCTTACGCACGACCTCAAAAGGTTCCAGGATCCTATCCCTAGCTCTGAGAAGTTGCCTAGCGATCTCTTCAGTAACCTTACCACCTCCCTCAGCAACAGCTTCTAGGTCATTAATAGCTGATCTCAGATCCCCTTCAGACTTCTCCGCGATGAAGTTTAGTGCTTTCTCATCGCACACAAGCTTCTCGGCAGCGCATATTCTCCGCAGAACTTCCAACACATTACCCTTGCTAAGCCTCTTAAACTCAATCATTACTGAGAGGTCTCTGAGAGGTCTGAATGCAAGGTCCCAAGGATTATTAGCTGTCATAATCACCGGGTTCTTAGTAGTCTCAATTAATTCCATGATAGCTTCTATAGCACCCGCGTCAGCGCCCCCGGCTAGTGCTAAGCCATCGATCTCATCAAGCAATATGATCCTCTTACTAGCGAAGAGACCTCTCTGAACACTAGCTAGCTTAGCTATCCTCTCAATATCTTGTTCTCTCCTGTAATCACTGGCGTTCATCTCGATTAGCTGGAACCCATACTCCCTACACAGAGCTTCAACAATCGATGTTTTGCCAGAGCCTGGCGGACCGTAAAACAAAGCGGCCTTCTTCTCGGGCCTGCCTGAGAGCCACCCCTTAATCCAAGCCTTAATTTTCTCGACCGCCTCATCCTGATTAACGAACTCACTCAGCTTCCTGGGCCTGTACTTTATTACCCAAGGAACCTTACTTACCGACACGTTTAGGAGCTACCCCCACCACCTTCTTCCCTATAACGGCTAGCTTAGCTAGGAGAGCGTCAAGCTGTATCTCCTCGTCAGCACCCTCAACAAGCCTGAACTGAATCTCCCCCACGTAGTCCGCGAGCTCTACCTTGACATCCTCAGGTAAATCAATATCGGATGACGTTATCTCCCTATGTATCTGCTTGATGATGTCAATCCCTGAAAGCCCGTAAGTAATCATCAGCGATCTCAGAATATTCCTAGCCTTAATGAAGTCACCGCTTAACGCGGTCTTAATCATCTCTTTGATTTCCTTGGGATGCGCTAAACCAACGACCTTATAGACGTTGGAAACGCTTACCTCACCCAGGGCGGCGGCAGTCTGAAGTATGTTTATAGCTTTCCTCATATCACCCTCGCTTAAGTCGTATATAGTGTTAAGCGCGTCTTGATTACACTTAACACCCTCCTTACCGCAAATCCATGAAAGCCTCCCCACAACATCCTCCCTACTTAAAGGCACGAACCTGAAGACAGCACATCTAGATTGAATAGGCTCTATTATCTTGCTTGGATAATTAGCTATTAAGATGAATCTGGTGGCGGCCACATACATTTCCATAAGCCTCCTAAGAGCTTGTTGAGCGTCGGCAGTCATATTATCTGACTCGTCTAGAAGTATGAGCTTGAAGGGCACATTACCCGGCGTCTTAGTCCTGGCGAACTCCTTAACCTTAGTTCTTATTACGTCAATACCTCTCTCGTCGGAAGCATTTAGTTCCAGTAAATAAAGCCTGTAATCACTTCCGTAGAGGTCGTGAGCGAATGCGTGAGCCACCGTGGTCTTCCCAGTGCCCGGAGGGCCTGCGAAAAGCAAATGTGGTGTGTTCTTCTCCTTAATGAATTGCTTTAACCTGATCACGACCTCTTCTTGATTCACGACCTCGTCCAATGTTTTAGGTCTGTATTTCTCAGTCCACAGTAACTCCGCCAAAACCTTGCTTGCTTCCTCCTCGCTCAAATCAAGCACCCAATAAATAACTACAGGCGCGGAATTTATAACATTTCAATCACCATGAATTCCCACAAATGATGCTTAAAGACCCCATATCAATTCACTACTTCCTTGAGACGCCGAATCTCTCAATCACTGAGGCGTGGAGAGCCCTGCCCTCAACCTTCTTAACCACTACCCTCACTTTCTCCCCTAAGACCGCTCTAGGTATCACGACCTTAAAGTCGTTATAGTACCCGACACCCCTACCCTCCTCGTCTACCTCAACTATCTTAACTGTTAGCTCATCACCTACTTGCGGTGTTTTAGACTTGGCGTTCTTGTCGTAGTATATGCTGAACCGCTGAACGTTAACTGAGTATGGGTCAGAATAATTCCTGTATTTAGTCATTCATTCCACCATCCTACCCGAACACGCAAACATACATTTTACACACAATATATCTAGTGTGTTAAGGCTTATAAATAGGAAGCAAAATACGGGATGTGAGTCACGCTTATGACGCCGCCCGTTTAGCTATTTGAAGAATCGTGTACCTCTTGACTATTAGTTTTAGTGAGTCAAATAAACACTTGAGTAATTTCATCATTAGCGGGTCACCGCCTTGAGTCACCCTAACCTTAAGCTTCCTGTAGACAGCTCTGCAGAGTAACTTGCCGTTAGAATCAAATATGAGTAACTCACCACTCACTCTCTTCTTGATATTGAGTGTGAAGGAAGCCTGAATAACGAAAGAATCTTCCGGGACCAACACCCTATGAACCTCTGCTGAGCCGACAGAATACGTTGGTTTCACGCTAATCTTATCCACTATCTCGTAACTCACTCTCTCGCAGTCCTTGTTGAGGACTAAGTATAGCGTTGTTCTCTTATGTAAGTTACTCTTGCTCCTCGACCTCTCCACCTTCAACTCCAGGGACTTCCTCAACCTCTTCAGCCTCTAAAACCTTAAATTCCTTAACACCTTTAAGAACCACCATTAAACCCTCCGTGAAGCTGTACGGAGTGATCCTGACCTCCTCAACACCACTAAAATCTAGGGTGATCCTACGTTCACCTGAAAACTCCCTGAAGTTAATCAACTTGCCTAGTGAGTCGTAGAAAGAAACCTTGACACACTCTTTCTCATAGTGAACTATCACAGACCCCAGGACCACTCACCTATAAGAGTAGTGTGTAGCCCTTAATTAACGTGTGTTTTAGCTGGTAAGGGCTTCACGTACTTAAAGTAATTTAAGAGCTCCCGTTATCTTATCCACTAAGTCTTCGGGGGCGGGACCTATGCCTACTGCGGTGATAGTGCCTTCCGGGAGTTCCGTTAATCCCGCGTCAGATATAAGAGATGCTGGAAGACCGGATCTCACAGCTTCTTCATAGAAACTCATCAACTCTCTTAAGTTACTCACCTTAAGAACAACCTTTTTCTGCCCCTCCCTAAGCCACTCCTCAACCCACTCCCTCCTATGCTTTAACGCTTCCATGAGCGCGGACACTGAAGCGTGCGCTACCTGAACTGCCAGCTTACCCTTACTCATCTCTATATCTGTCCGAACCAGTATTACCTGCTTATGCTTGAAGGACACTAAAGACCCCCACTCACTTGAGTCAGCTTCTCAATGACTTTATTCAACGCTTCAAAACTCTTACTCTCAACACAACTAACCAAGATATTCACGTTCGTTGCTTCAACCCTCTTAGCCAGATTCCTACATTCAGTTATGAAAGTCCTCTTATCAACCTCTAGCAAATAATATTGCGAGCCCGGAACCCTCTTAATGGTTAAGTCTCGGTGAATACCTGCAGAAATAAGTAATTTACTGACAGCCTGATACTCAGCAGAAGTAAAAATACTGAAGCCGTAATTCCTTAAATGACTCACTATCCTATCCCTGAGATCAGCAAGCGTGGACGATCCCATAGCCAAACCTCATTCTTTAATAGAGGTAGAGCTAAAAATTCTTACCGTTTCCCAGTAGGCAATCCATTTTTAGGTCCCCCCAACGGTTTTAATCACCTCGACCGCTCCACGGAAGCTGCCGCTTCCCTAGCTCCAAGACCTCACCGGCCTCAGCCGTTGGTTGCTGTTTCTGTTTTCGTGCAGTTTTCATAAGCCTCGTAAATCAGCTTAATTATACATCTAAACGCGTGAGTGTTGCGGGGAATTACATGGTTACAACTGAAAGCCTCGTTCTTTAGGGTTGGGGTGATTGGGAAGGTTTATGTGCCTCGTGTTTTGTGATGTTCTTGGTGATGATGTTAGTGTTCGTGAGTCTCGGGAGTCACTCTCTAGCAATACTCAATACGTGCGCTAAACACACTAGGTTAGAACTATGCTCCCGAGACTATGATTGCTGGAGCACCCATAACCCCGAGTCCCTCGAAGAAGGGGTAGGGGTAACGGGTCGGAGACCCGACCCGAGGCTAAACCCCCAAAGCAAGGAGACGTAGCCCCAAACCCCCCGCACTAGCAGGAACCCTCGCCCCTTCAGGGCGGGGAGGAGGTCAGCAATACCTAAGCGTGTGTAGATTGAGGCGATTGTTGCTAGCAGCAGAAACATTATGATCACTGACGCCGGGAGCAATTCAAACTGCCATAGGAAAAGCCAGACGACGTTGAGAACACAGCTTAAGATGAAAAGCCACCCAATCTTCTCCCTGAAAACTCTTGCACCATCTCTAGGCAGGGTTTGAGCAATCACGAAAACCCCTAGCAGGACGTATATCACGCTCCAAATCGAGAAAACATACCCTGCAGGTGTTACGAGAGTAGGATACGCATCAGAGACTTGAGCCGTTGTTTTACCTCCTATTAAGTTAGTTGTCGCTACAAGACTATTCATCACAATAACTATTATAAAACTAGCTATGTTCAGCCATTTCTGGAGCTCGGACTTCATATTAATGCTTACTAAATATGTTAATTGTTCGCATCACTTAATAAATTAATTCACGACCGAAGAACCTCACTCTTCAGGGTGGGGATGTTTTAGTGTTCTATTTAACGAAATTCTTCATATTCTTTCATGAGTTTAAGAAAGTTTCCCTTAAGTATTTAAAGTTTTGAAGTACCTTCATCCCTTAATAGGTTGTTCCCATGTAGGAGGACCTAGTAGCTCACGTAAGAAGACTGTGGCGTAGGTCGAAGGTTTCAATAAGAACTTAAGTAATGCTTTGTCGTCGGTTTCTTCATGCGTGTAGTTGCGTAGGGTGAAAACTACTTCACGGTTATTCCTGCTTAAGTATTTTAAGTAGTTACTCTTAGAGTTGATTGACTTAAGCTCTTCCTCCACTGCTTTGATGGTCTCGCGAGAGCATTCGTCAACTAAGTTGAGGTTGGGTTTAGGTAGCGGCATGACCTCACACTTAAGTGCTAAGACGTCAACATCCCCTAATTGGGTGGCGAGCTTGCTTAGAGCTAGGTTAAATAAGTATGATTGGTATGCCTCAACATACATCCTAACAAGCCACTTATCGATTAAGTTCAGAACTTCTGAGACGCTCATACCCCTCAATAATCCCTTAATCAAGGACCTTTCTACATCGAAGTTCCTTGGGAAAAGTCTTAAAGCTTCTCTCAAGTCCCCCTTCTCATAAGACTTCCTAGCCTCAATAACTCTTTGAGTTTCCGTGGGGTATGGATTTCCGAGAATAAGATCTAGCGCTTTCTCCACGTTATTCTCGAGAAGTGCTTTACCGATAAGGTGTGTTACGGGTCTCCTAACACCAAATCTTTGATACCCGTAATAATTTAAGAAGGTAATCTTGTCTTGTGAGTTCTTTAACTCCCGAAGTATTTTAAAGTCATCCTCACTTAAGTCTTCAAGTAAGACCTCAAAGTAATTTCCTTCTAAATCGCCTCTCCTCAACATGGAGTCGGTCATTCCATGAAAGAATAGAGTCACTTTGCCGTCAAGAAACTCATAACACTTCCTGAGTTTCTTGCCAGGATAGCACTTGACGGTGATGAACTGACACGTAAAGCCTTCAGAGTCTTTAATACCTGCGTAAGAAGCCCTGACACCTAAAACTCTTGAAACAGTCTTTAAAGCTTCAGACATTGAGACATCTTCCTTACACATGATATACCTAATAATCTCGAACCCGTTGCAAACGAAGTTCTCACTAACTATACTTATAGGCCTTGCTTGAGCGCCGTCCACGCCCACCTCGAAAACCTTGAAGGAGCGGCTACTCTTCGAGAACTTAACTCTCTTACTAAGTCTTAGCTCAGGCCTGCTGAAGACGAGCATGCCGACCAATACATCTAGATGATTGTTAGATACTGAAATAACCATCTAAGCTACCTTCAAGACCAGAGTCTGCTTCATACATAACATTAAATTAAAATCATGGGGATGCGGGAGTCTTGAATAATTATTTTTGAGGATCAAGCAGGAACTCACTCTGGTTCTACTATCACTGCTGTCCCGTAAGCGACTATTTCCGCTGCACCACTCATTATTGAGGCAGTAGCAAACCTAACTCCCAGAACCGCGTTAGCTCCTAAAGCCTTAGCTTTCTCGATCATCCTAGACAGCGCTTCATTCCTTGAGTTAGCTAAGAGCTCCGTATACTCTACTATCTCCCCTCCAGCTAAATTCCTGAAAGCAGCTACTATATCCCTCCCAATATTCCTTGCTTTAACAGTACTACCGCTAACTATTCCGAGGACCTTCTTAACCTTATAGCCTGGAAGGAATTCTAAGGTAGTGACTAAGACTTCCTTATCATTCAACACACCCACCTACTAATAAATTCTCTGAGTACTTAAAAATTTTGATGTAGTGAGCACAGGTACTAGCTTGTCATAATCAAGCAATCTAACCTCACTCAATCCTAACCTAGTGAAGGACTTAACCAGCTTATAATACCCTCCAACACCTAAAATAATTTTGTGAATACGGTGTTGTGTCTTTAGAAGACTCACTAATTTCTTATACTTACTCAGCATTAAGTCTTGATTTAGTGATCTCTTATAGAGGGTGTCTCTTAAGACCCTCACCTCCTCAACTAAGGAATAAATACCACCCCTGCTTACTGGCTTAATTAATGACGCCGCATCACCTACTATTAGGTAATTCCTGCCGACAATACTCTCACAAGGCTCGTCCATAGGTATTAAGCCACCGAAAAATTCCTTGAACGTGTAATTTGGTGTGACGCTAAAGACTTTCTTAGCTAAATACTTAAGTAATAGAGCGGCTTTCTTAGATGTCGTTACTAACCCTAGAATTACGTGTTTTTCATCTATCGGGATAACCCACCCAAACCCGTCGGCTTCAAGAAAAGGACTGACAATAACCTCAACATTTTCAGGACTCTTGCTAGTCTTTAAGACGGCTTGAGGTCCCAGCACGTATTTTCTTACACGACATAAATCAAGTGATTTAGTGAGTCTCCTACTAGCACCCTCACTAATAACCACTAAGTCGTAGTGGTGCGTCCCCCTACTAGACCTAAGGAGGTTTTTACCTAAGTCTATGTTGGTGACCACGGTCCTCGTGCTTACCTTCCCTCCCAAGCTAGTGACTACCTCACACAAGCTTTTCTCAATCCCTACCCTATCAACTAAATACACAGGTTTCCTGAAACCGAGTGTCAGAGCTTCACGTACTCCCACATCTTCAACCACCTTAACAACATACTCAGAGAATCTGTTTGTTATATGCTCCTTAACGAGCCCGCCAAGAAAACCCACGACGTAATCGCTGACGAGACCGCTGCAATGTCTCGGCAAACCAATAACGTCATGCTCCTCAAGCAACTCTACCTCAAAGCCTCTCCCAATCATAACGTAGGAAGTTAGCAGACCACCAAGACCCGCACCAACAACTAAGACCTTCCTCAAATCCATGTCACGCACCATTAACTACCTATCCGACCCTACTTTACTCACACAAGATAATTATTGCTTAGTTTTTTACTTTCATCATTAAGTTGCCCACTTATAAAGAATCACGCAGTGAATTTGAGTATGTTGAACCAAGTCTTACTATACAAACTACCCTCACGTGATTAGTGAGGGTATTGTGTGAGATCCATTGACTGCGAGCAGGGATGAACGTTGATGGTATCTATGTTAGGGACCTGTCTATTATATCGAATACATACCTCCTCGCTTTCAGAGCTTTCGCTATGTGTTCGAACGCTTTAAGAGGGTTTGTGTGCTTACCGCACGAGTAAACGTCTACTGTCGCGAAAGAGTATTCAGGCCATGTATGGATAGATATGTGTGACTCTAGTATTATAGCTACTACGCTGACTCCAGGCCCCATATACCACGTTCTGACGTCTAGGAGCGTCATGTTACCTAGTCGAGTAGCCTCAACAACTGTTTTCTTAAGAAATTCCGGGTCTGAGAGGAGTTCTGGATCACACTCGTAAAGATTGCCGTAGACATGCTTACCGTAAACCCTGGCTTCAACATTTTTTCCACCCGTACGCATCACTAACTCGAGCTCCACCCCCCGCACCTCCATATAACATTCTAACGAATGTCTTATAAATTTTACCCCCCATAATCCTCCCCCTAATGTATTAATATAAACATTACATTAAGTGCTCAAATACTTATTGAGTTTTTATAATAAGATTTTTTAATAATTTTATTCTATGCGGTTTCTGATGAAGTGAGTATATAAAAACCTATTATTGAATGGTTTGTCGGTGGTTGGGACGTTAATATCGGGTTATGAAATACTTAGGTATGTGAGGGAGGTGTTGGACGCCGATATTCAGTTACAGCCAGCAGGCATTGATTTGAGAGTATCTCAGATATTTAGGTTCAGGAGTGCCGGGGTGTTAGGTTTTAATGAGAGGAGGTTGCCTGAGTTTGAGGAGGTATTTCCTGAGAACGGGTATTGGGATCTGAATCCAGGAGTCTATAAAATAAGGTTTGCTGAAGTTGTTGAGTTGCCTCAAGACGTCTTAGCGTTATGTTTTCCTCGCTCATCATTGCTTAGGTCTGGTGTCTTGGTTTCCTGCACCGTATGGGATCCGGGGTATGTAGGTCGTGGCGAGGCTTTAATGCATGTAGTGAATCCTCACGGCGTTAAATTAGGGGTGGGTTCCAGGGTAGTTCAGCTAGTTTTCTTCAAACTTAATAAAGCGGTGGAGAAAGTGTATGAAGGATTCTACAAGGGTGAGAATCTTTGAGTCTGGAAGTAATTAACTACTCGTTCAAGAGAGTGAGCCTACGTGAGCACTCAATAGGATTAATCACCCCCTACCTGAGAGGGGCGGTGAACACGCTACCTAGGGACGACTTCACGAACCCTGAGTACTACCCACCTAAGAACACAGATCGTGAGAACGCATTAAGGTACTTCATATTTATGGTAGCTATAGATCACAGAACCAGTAGACATAAACCCTATGAAGCTTACTTAAATTCAAGACTTTACCACGGTGCTGACCTACTCTACAAGCTAGGGTCGAGAAAATTCTCGGAAGACCCGAGATTTTTCTCCCCCAACAGGATGGCTGAGATCAGTGCTGATGATGTTAGGGAATGGTTAAGTGTTGGGGGAGTTAACGAAGTGACTGTTTGGGATCCTGAAGTACGTGCAGAACTTTTAAGAGATTTGGGTAAAGGGTTGGTTAAGTGGTTTGACGGATCCGTTACCAAACTCGTCGATAGGTCGGGCGGTTACTTAAGGAGCCATCCTCAAGGACTTGTCCAGTTAATGAAGAGATTTAAGGCTTACTCAGATCCTGTGGAGAAGAAGACCTATTTATTCGTTAAGTTCGTGGAAAGAAGGGGGTTGATGAACGTAGTTGATGAGTGGAACAAGGAAGTCCCGGTAGATAATCACTTAACTAGGATCGCTCTCAGACTAGGTCTCGTGAGCCCTGAAGAAGACCTCATCAAGAAAATCAAAGAGAGAGAAGCGTTCACGTGGTCTGAAGACGTGATGCTCAGGCTAGCGGTGAGGTCGGCTTATAAAGTACTGTCTAGAACGGCCTACTTAGACCCGTTTATCCTAGACGATTTCTTATGGTATTTTGGTAGGAGGGTGTGCACTAGGGAGAAGCCGGCTTGCGTTATTAGGGGGGAATGCCCCTTCCTCAAGGTCTGCCCGAGTAAGGAGAACCCTGAAGAAATAGTAGAGCACTACTATGTAGACACGTACTATTACTGAGGTGTTCGTTTGTGGGTGAGTGGGGGGATGTGAGAAAGTTGATTAGATCACTTAACGAGGATCAGCGCAAGACCCTCAAATACTTTTGTGTTAATAGGTCTGTGGGCGAGCTACTAGCTTTGAAAGAGCTTCAAGCACTGCATAAGGTTAAAGAACCCGGCAAAGCCATAGCAAAGCTTGTTGAGCTAGGGGTATTGATAAGGGGGCAAGGATGTTACAGTATATCCAAGTCTTTCCTCAACACTCTTAAGGAGGCTGGGGTAAGAATTGAGGAACTTTAAGGATAAGCTTAAAGCATACTTAGAACTCTTGAGAATACATAACGTAATAACAGCGTTACTGACCACGTTGATAGGTTGGTTAACCGTGAGAGTTGAGATAAGCACGCTCCCAAGCATCTCCTTAATAGTCCCGCTACTTGCCGTAGGCCTGGTATCAAGCGCTGGCTACGTAATCAACGATTACTTCGACGTGGAGGTAGATAAGGTGAACAAGCCTTACAGGCCGATACCCTCAGGCAGGGTCTCACCTAAGGAAGCTCTATACCTGACCCTCGCTTTAATAGTGGTCGGTGTCGCGCCCTCCGTAGCCGTGGGTGTCTTCACCGCGGCATTCGTTATAGTTAACACGATGCTGGTTATCTTATATTCTTACAGAATTAAGGAGTTAGGCTTTATAGGAAACGTCGTTGTGTCCCTTGAAGGCGCTTTCACCATAATATTAGGTGCTCTCACCCCATCGGAACTAATCAAAGACTTAAGCTACGTCAGGTTCTCGGCAATTCCCGCAATCTACGCCTTCACCTTACTCCTAGCTAGGGAGATAATCAAGACCATAGAGGATATGAGAGCTGACGAAGTAAGAAACGTGAAGTCTTTGCCACGCGTTATAGGGGTTTCTAAATCCTCTATCGTTGCTTTCTCGCTTCAGTTATTCATAGTGTGTATTTCGTTCGTTCCGTTCTTAGTCGGGTACGGCTACTTATACCTAGCATTAGCTCTAATAACTGATGTCCTACTAATCTACTCAGCAATCAACACACTCAAGCTTAAGAGAATCAACAACCCGGAGTTAATGGCTTCTAGATTAAGGGGTGTTCTCAAGCTAGCCATATTCACGGGAACAACCGCTTTCGCCGCAGACCTCCTCTACAGACTTGCGCTCACTTCCTAAGTCTTGAGTTTAATAGTCTTGACATTTTGACCCCAAGTATCAGCGTACACTAACCTCACGTAAACCTCCTTACCCCTCAGATCCTCAGGAGAAGTTAGCCTTAATTCCGCTGTCTCCCCAGGTCCTAAATCCCTTAACTCATTCCTAGATAGCGTTCTACCTTCGCACAAAGCTATTATCAAAGCTTTATCAAGCCTTGACACCCCCTCATTTCTCACCGAGACCAGAATCTCCTTGCTGTCGGTCAAGGAAGCGTCGAAAGAGACTTGAGGCGATGGCGTGAGTGGTCTGTAAATAAGTAAGTCACTCAAGATCAGCGGTTTAGGAACGTCGCTTCTCCTCAACGTTATAGAACACCTACACTCTTGAGATGCTTTAAGCTTCTTTAAGGAAATCTCGGAAACACCGATTAACTGAGTAATTGGTGATTCATCACCGCAGGTTAAGAGTACCTCAGAAGTTCTTGAAGGAAACTCGGCAACCATCTCAACACCTAATTCATGCCCCACACACGGGTGCGTGATGACATACTCCACACCTTTCTTGAGGATCAGCACCCCCGAGTAGTAATCCACTAATACCTCAGTATCTTGAGACTCCGCAACACCAACCAAGCTAACAGAAAGTACCTCAATCGCTTTAGAAGTCTCCGTAGAAAGCCTAAGTAAATACTTTCCCGGCTCCCTAATAATCTGCGAGACGTCAAAGATTTGAAGAGCGTACATTACTTTCTCTAAACCCACTAATACTTGAGGCTTGAATTCCCTAGTAATATTAACTGAGTTAACCGAGACCCTCCACGGGAAGGACTTAGGCTTTAAGTCCTCACCCCTAAGTAAGATAGAGATGTAAGACATGCTTAACTTACTATCAACTGAAACACTCAAATGAATACTCCTCGGATTACCGTAACCTCCGACAATGCCTGGCATTAAGTGAGTCACTCTGTACGGCAAACCCCTATACGCGCCTGAAACACACTTTATTAACTCTCCTAGAGCCAACGACTACACCCTAAATATCATATATACTATGCGGGACGCATAAAAACTTAATACTTCAACCACCCTCGAGTACTACCATACTGAAGAAACCTTCACTAGATATCGTCAACCTCTTCAGGAGCCAACTTCTTGAGAGCTCTTAGAGCGGCTAGCTTCTCCCTCCCCTCAAGCCTTGCTTCATTCACTAACCTGATGAGTTCCTTAATAACAGTCTCAGCTACTTCTCTCTTGACAGGGTACGGCACTCCGTCCTTACCCCCTATAGCGTAAGCATATTTGAATGGTGAGAAACTATGTGTTACTACATCTCTCAAAGACGGGGGCTCTCTGTAAATCAACTCTGAGATGAGTGATAAGGCTCTGACCACCTCAGCACCTAAGCCCTCAACCAAGAGCAGTTCCTGCATATTTTTAGGTCTTAACTCATACGCTTTACCTAATTTCTCTAAAATTCTTGAGTTTATGGCTACTGGTCTGTAGTAGGGTATATTACTCTGTGTCGGTCTAGGGGGTTTAAGACCCGTAAGTGTTTTAAGTCCTTTAAGATACGTGTTAACCACCTTGAGCTCGTTTACTATCTTCCTAGGATTCTCACTAACCAAATCTACCAAGACTTTCCTAGATCCTATTGACTCGTTAATAGTTAGGTTCAGCGGCATCGTGGTGATGTCTGATGCGACCCCCGCGTGAGACTCCAGCGTCGGGTCCCTAGACATAAACCAAGCTAAGTGATATCTCCTGGCGATCTTCAGGTTTGTGTTCATCCCCTGCTGTATCACAACCCAATTACCCTTCTTATCGAAGAGTAGCGCGTGATGATATAGGGTGAAACCGTCTTGCAAGAGTACTGAGTCGGTCTTAGCCGCGAGCTTAGATACCTTGATTAGCTCGTTAGAGGAAGCGCTACTCAGCCCTATCTCATCCCCATACTTAACTATCTCTTCCGGCGTCTTCCTAGAAGTAAGTCCTTTACCTCCAGCAACCCTCACATCACCGCCTATCTCCTCTAAAGCTGTCTTAATCATAGCTGTGGTCACGGTTGTCGAGCCGCTACTGTCCCAGTCCATACCTATGACGTTATTGAACGCTTGAAACCACAGAGGGTTTGAGAATCTTCTTAAGACTTCCTCACTACTAAACTCTATCAGCAGTACTTCTAAGATAGCTCTAGACAGCTTAAGCATTAACCTAGCAAGCCACGAAGGTACGTGACCACCGTGTAAAGGCAGGTCAGCTACTCCTGATATGCTACCCATTACTCTCATCTAAATCATTGTTTCAAGACTTAATAAGCTACTTCTTCCTGACCCTGAGCACCGCCCCCTCAACACCGACCACGACCACCTCGCTACCTCTAGGTATCTCCTCATCCGAGGTAGCTTTCCAATACTCGCCCTCAACTATTACGAAACCTGTCCTCCCAGGACCTAAGTCGTCAAGCGCTTTCCCGACCTTACCGGTCGGTAAGAACTCGTAAGGTTTCTTCCTCCTAACTTTTATGATCTTAAACATGAGTATGCCGAAGAACCCCCCTAATATCACTGAAGTACTTATTATGAACGTCCTTAAAGCGTTTAAGTACTCCTCGGAAGGAACTAACCCGCTAGGTAGGTATGTGGGCAGAAGTGCGAAGCCGAAAGCCAGCAAGATAATCCCGCTAATCCCTACTATCCCGAAACCCGGTAACACGAATAACTCTACAGCCAGTAATACCCCGCCCAAAATTATCAGGAATAACGAGACTAGGTTGGGGTTGAGACCGCTACCCGCTAACCCGAGGAGCAAGAATAAGAGGGTTAGCGGGAGCACAGTTATCCTCCCGCTAAGTAGAGCGAATATCGTTCCTAAGAGCCCTATCGTGAGCAACACGTTGAGTATTGTGGAGTTCTCAAGTAGTGAGAGCAATCTCGACCTAATACTGCAAGCATAGAACTCCAAGCCCGACTCCTCGATCTCTAACCTAACCACCACACCAGATACTGAAACCTCATAACCTCTTATAGTCTTCAGCAGTGTTGGAAGGTCCTGTGCTATGAAGTCAGCCACGCCGTACGAAACTGCTTTCTCAGCACTCACCGTAGTAGCCTTAATCACGAAGTCTCTCACGAGGGTCTCGTTCCTCGACCTAAGCCTCGCGTAATTCAACGCCTTCTCGACGACGGGATTTATTATCTTAGATTCGTTAACGAATTGAATCTCCCCGGTCACGGGGTTTATCATGACTGGTTGCATAGCTCCGATGATTGCTGAGGGGTGGAGCGCTATGACGTTAGCTGGGAGTATTATCATGGTTCCCGCGCTTAACGCTTTACCGCCACTAACGTAAGCTATTGTAGGCACCCTCGAATTACTTACAGCGTCTCCGATTGTGTAGGCAGCGTCTAAGTAACCACCGTAACTATCGACTAAGTATATTAACGCCTTACCCTCGCTTTCTGCCTTACTTAAGGCGTCTAAGAAGCACTCCTTAACCCCGCTATCTATCACATCCCACGGAGGCTTAATCTCTACAACTATAGCTTTAGTTACTGTCCCAGCTACCTGGAGGCTTATGGAGTTAGGTGTCTCAGTAGCGTGTAGTGAGGTTACGAGCGTTAGTAGCACTACTAGAATAACTATTGTTTGAGCAAAAACACATGAAAGATTGCTCTTAGGTGTCAGCACCTCCTAACTCACCGCTCTTCTCTCTCTTTAAGAGCTTTATACATCGCCACCGTCTTGCCCACGTCCGTAGCCCCGGTCTCCGTAACTACTACTAAGGCTTTCTCCCTAGCTATCTCTATTAGTGTCTGAAGCTCTCTTAAGCGTAGAGCTGTCGGGTGTTGCTCGTACATTGACGCGGCCTCAACCAGCACTGCGGAGGCTTGCCTCTCGCCCTCCGCTTCTATTATCCTAGCCCTCCTCCACCTCTCAGCCTCAGCTTGCTTAGCCATAGCTCTCATGAGCTCTTCAGGCAATTCTACAGACTTGAGGGTTACTGCCGTAACCTTAATACCCCAAGACATAGCCGTCTCATCGATTATATCCTGTATCCTCTTATTCAACTCATCTCTCTTCTGAAGTAAGTCGTCTAGATCTACCTGACCTATCACGTCCCTCAAAACGGTTTGACCTAACATCATTATCGAGTAGTGGTAGTTGCTGACCTTAGTTATCGCCGCTATCGGGTCGACAGCTCTGTAATATATTACCGCGTCAACCTTGACGCTCACGTTATCCCTAGTTATTATTTCCTGCTTAGGGACGTCGACAGTAACAACTCTTAAGTCAACCTTCATTAAGTTGTCTACGAAGGGTATGATAAGTATTAATCCAGGGCCCTTAGCACCCACGAGCCTCCCCAACCTGAAGACTACCGCTCTCTCATACTCCCTAATGATTTTTATGCTAGCGTTTAGTAAGGGGATAACTATTATTAGCACAACAAGTATTAGCACGATTTCAGTTAGTCCTATTGGCATTAACGCGCACCTCAATTACTTAATCGTTACAGAATATTTAAGTTAGTGCTTGTGGAATTAAACCAAGGTGATTGAGGTAGTTAAGAGTAGGTCTAAGGGCTACAGAGCTGAGAGGGAATTAGTCCATATCCTGTGGAGATTAGGATTTGCTGTGATGAGAGCCCCGGCCAGCGGTGCTAGAATAAGGAAAGCAGAGTACCCCGACGTAGTGGCGATAATGAAGGGGAAGGTCGCGGTCTTCGAGGTTAAGTCGAGAGCCAAGCCCTCAGGACTATACATAGAGTCAGAACAAATCAAAAAACTATTAGACTTCGCTGAGAGAGCTGGCGGAATACCGTACATAGCTGTCAAGATACCTCACAAAGAATGGAAATTTGTTAAAGTCGTGAGGAAAGGAGATGAAGAAGGTAAGACATATAAGGTAAGCAAGGAAGACATAGAGAAAGCTCCTGGGATCGGGGGCGTGTTAGTGGATTTAGGACTCGTGAAGACGCTAACGGAGTACTTCAAAGAATCGAGTTCATAGAAAGCACTAGGTTATTCGAGATTTTACGGTTAGCCCCCATGTAGGGGCGGCAAAACGTCTATTACGTCTCCGTCTCTTACTAAGGCTTTATCACCCCCTAAGAACATCGCGTGCCTGCCATTAATCAACACACTAACACCCCTCACCACAAGCCCTTCCTCGCTAATCGTGATGAAGTTACTTATGGCTGGATACTCTCTCAGGATTTCCTTAATTAAATCAGTGAGTGAGATCTCATTAGATTTGAGGTCAAGCTCTAACCTATCCTTAACTATCTCCTTGAGTACCCCGTAAAAACGTATTATTACGACCACATCATTCACCTAAAACTTGATCATCAAATTGAATTTATGTTTATATTAGACCCTGTAATCCAACCCTATCTAGAGTCTCCTTAAGCGGAACTCCCTCAGAATCCCATCCTCTCTTGCTGTAGTACATGTCAAGCATTCTCTCAAAGTCTTCTTTAGTTATTACCCAACCTGTGTCTTCCCTAGGTTTAAGGAATCTTGGCGGTAATGAATCGTCCTCTCTTCTAACACCTTCCCTAACGTTGAATAACCTTGATAAGTTGTAGATTCTCTCACCTAGTTTAAGGAAGCTCTCCTCGTCATAGCTGAACCCGAGAGTATTGAGCATTCTTATGTAGATCCTGATCATCTCGTCCGGAGGCTTCACGGAGTTCCCAGGTATGTTATCGCACGCGATCAGAGTCCATAGAGCTGCATTCCTATCCTGGAGATACTTCGTTAAGTTAACGAGATCTTCTAGAGTTAGCTTAGATGTTAGCTCGGCCGCGACAGTCCATGCCCTAAGATGATCACCGCCTCTGTCAGCTGTCGCGTAAGCTAATGCCATGCCGACAACCCCCCTAGGATCATATGCCGGTATCTCTAATCGCTTAATATGGACTGCGTACTCCTCGGCGTTAAGTTCCTTAGATGCTCTGGCTAAACCTTCAGCAAGTAGGTTACCTATACCTCTCCTATACGCTATGTCATGTATGAGTCTCATATAGCTTTCTAAATCACCCCAAGAAATCCTGTAATCTCTTAGGAGTCCTCTCTCAGTAAGCTCCATAAGGAAAGCCGCTATATTGCCAGTAGTTATGGTGTCCATTCCTAGAGCATTTAAGGTAGTATTTATCTGCGCTAACGCTTTACGACTAACTATCATTAGGTTAGAACCGTTCATAGCGACAGTCTCATACTCTATCCTCTCAGTTAAGGAACCGTTTTCTACTACGGTAGTCCCGCACCTTAGAGGGCATGTAGGACACGATACCCTTTTAATCGTGATCTTACCCCACGCGTCATCAGCTAGCTCCTCCCACTTCTCGTGAGATCCTGCTTGGAAATTCTTTACTGGAAGTATCCTTGCCTCAGCAGCTACTCTGAATACTGGTAAGTTGCCCCCAACACCTATCCCCGGCACGACATCCTCCTGCAATATCTTCAAGTACTTACTAGTTAGGTCTCTCTGTACATCCCTATCTACACCCTTAGCTAATTCATCTAATCTTAACCAACCCTTCAATATTATAGCCTTCAAGTTCTTAGAACCCATTACCGCACCAAGACCTCCACGTCCCGCCACCCCCGGCCTAGTCATTGGATTCTTCCTCATGTCTATGCATACGTTAGCAAACCTAACTAGATTCTCTCCAGCAGGACCTATCGTGAGTACCGAGTAATCCTTGAATACCTCGCCGACCTCATACGTGGTCTTACCCTTAAGTGACCCACAATCAATAAGTCTCTTCTCTTCTTTGGTTATCTTCAGACACTTCATCTTATCACTCCTTCCTTCTAAGACTATACCCACATAACCAGCTCTCCTCAACTCTACAGAGAAAGATCCTCCAGCATTGCTATCGCAATATAAGCCTGTTAAAGGGGACTTAGAGACAACGACGGTTCTAGCGAATGTAGGATAGATGAAGGCTAGAGGTCCGCCGAAAACATATAACTTGTTCTCTGGTGAGAAGGGGTCAATGCCTGGCTTAATCTCCTTGTACATTAAGTATGTGGCTAAGCCCTTACCACCAACAAATTTCTCAACAATCGAATCAGGTAATTCCTCCTCCTCAATCTTATCGTTAGATAAGTCAACACGTAATATAGTCTGACCTGGGTAAATCATTAGTTACACACCAATATAGTTTCTCGTTGAACAGTTAATATAACTAATGATCTAAAAAATCAATTATTCAATTAAGACTGGGAAAATTATTAAAGATCTATAGTCATTAATCACTGCTAACGACGTTTGTAATATTCTACATGAAGTTCTCATAGAGACTTTGATCAATGTTTCAAAACATCATTAGAGTTGGTTAAAAACTGTTTGATTATTCTTTTTATGAAGGTGTTCATTACGACCAGCCAGGAAGGGTCAAGTAATTCACCTGACGTAGACGCTATACCAGCTAATTTAATGCGTTGGGAATACCTGCTAATCGCTTACTTAGCGTTCGCTAGTTACCTAGTTTGGTACGTGTCTGAAAACCTGCTCGTTTGGGAACCAGAAGAAAGTATTTGGGGTTTGCCGAAACCGGTTGCCGGTGCTTTAATGATTGCTTTGACATGGATAATCCTGAATTTCATGTTATTCGCTGTATATTACTTAGTGATTACTAAACGAATCAAGACCTTCGTGGAGGGGGGAAGTAAATGAACATATCTTCTTGGTCTTTAATCGTGTTATCAACTCTTGTAGCCTTCTTTGCTCTCACGTTAGTAGCTGGCTTCATAGGAGCGAAAAGAACTAAGAAAGGGCTTCACGAGTTCTATGTGGCTGGCGGCACCCTATCAGCTATGACAGTCATGTTTACATACATGGCTACATATATGGAGGCGTGGGAATTTGTGGGAATGCCTACAGTCATAGTGAGTGAGGGTTTCGAGTGGTGGGTTATAGAAATGATATTCTACTTAAGTTTCGTCGCTCTCTTCTATCTCGTCGGTCTCAGGCTCTATAAGCTAGGCAAGCTACACAAGTACATAACACCCACCGACATAATTGTCCACAGAGTAGGAGGTTTTGAGAGATTATTGAGGATACTAATAGCTTTGATGATTCTTTACGCTACAATAATTTATATAGGCATGATATACATTCCGGCTGCAGGAGTCCTCGCGGCCGCTACAGGCGGTGAAATACCGTATCACACATTCTTAGCAGTCTACGTAATCTTCATAATCATCTACATAAGTGTTGGCGGTATGAGAGCCGTAGCCTACGCTGACGTTATGGCCGGAGTAACCTTCGTAATCGCGTTCTTAGCTATGGTTTACGCTGCGTTTGCTTACTGGGGAGGATTCGATAAGTTAGCTTGGGCTGCCTACACCTCAGACATAGCTCCTGAAATATTCCAGAAGACTCAGCCCTTCCAGTACTTCTGGACAATGCTAATATTTTATGGAATATCATGGCTCTTCATACCACACCTGGTGGTCAGGTTCTACGCAGCGAAAGATTATAAGGGGGTTATAGTTGGTGGAATGGGCTCCAACGCAGGATTCTTCTTAGGCGCTTTCGTGTCGCCGTTGCTACTGGGGCTCAGCCTAGCAGCTTACTACGGCTCTAATCTGCCTGAAGTAGAGGTTGTTGAAGGGTATGTGCCTATGTTATTCATGGAGCTCTTCGGTATCGGGCCCTTACTAGTCCTCATTCTCTTAGGTCTTATAGCAATAACTAGGTCTACGATTGACTCCATGCTACTCTTGGTTTCATCGATTGTTGACGTAGACTTAATTGAGAGAGGTTTAGGCATCAAGGTGCCTGAACGTAGCAGAAGGCTGGTGACTACGCTCGTCATAATAGGTGTTGCGCTACTCAGCGTCATAGTGGCTTTAGCTCCTGAAGCCCCGATGGTTATTATAGGGTTTGAGTTGTGCTGGCCGGCATACTCAGTCATTGCGTGGCCTACGATAATCATGTTATTCTGGCGTAGAGCCAACAAGTATGGAGGCTTCGCAAGTTACTTAACAGGCTTCTTATCGCTTCTCCTCTTCACCTACATCATATGGCCTGAAGCACCCCACAACCCGTTCGGTGTGTGGGAAGGGACCTTACCAACCCTAATAGCTTTAGCAACGTTGATAATCGTATCGCTAATTACGCCACCCCCACCGAAAGAATTCATAGAGAAATTCTATGGATTAAAGAAGTAGCATTATTTTTTTACCTTTAATTTTTCTGTAATTTTTCATTTCATGTCCTAAGTCTTTCGTGGTTACGCAATAATATCATTTGAGGAATAAACTAGAGATTTGTCCAATCCAGACTTACCTTAAATTTATTTTCTGTCCATAGTCTCCTATTCTTGGTGTGAATACTTGTCCGGGTTAAGAACTTTGACTGAGGTTTACAAAGAACTATACGTTAAAAAAACAATTAAGTCAAGAGAGTTATGGCTTAAACTAGCTAATCTTACACCATACGGTGTTCACAGTAATTGGAGGATTTTCGATCCTCACCCTCTAATGGTTTCTAAAGCACGTGGTTCTAGACTCTGGGATGTTGACGGGAATGAATACATAGACTTCAACATGGGTTTCGGCGCTTTAGTTGTTGGTCACGCTAACCCAGCATTGCTTGAGAAAGTAAAGCAGAAGTTAGATGACGGAACTATCTATGGTCATGAAACAGAGCTCAGCTATAAGTTGAGTGAGGTCTTGACACGTAGGTACGGCTACGACATGGTTAGGTTCTCTAATACAGGTTCTGAAGCAACACTCCTAGCTACAAGACTTGCTAGGGTAGTTACCGGGAGGTCAAAGATACTGAAATTTGAGGGACACTATCATGGCACACACGAACTATTAATGGTTGGTGTTAAACCTGACTTAAAGCACGCCGGACACCCTAAGAGACCTAGGTCAGTCCCTACAGGATACCCATACAACGTGGTTCCTAAAGAGCTGGCAGAGAATGTAATTGTCGCCCCATGGAACGACGCTGAGGCAACCGAGGAAATAATGAGGACTCACGGAAATGAGGTAGCGGCTATAATTATGGAGCCTGTAGCCATGAACATGGGTGTTGTTCCGGGGAAGAAAGACTTCGTAGCTTTCTTGAGGAAGTTAGCTGACGAGTATAACTGCCTGCTAATCTTCGATGAAGTTAAGACGTCAGGCATGTGGTATAGAGGAGCTCAAGACTATTTCGGCGTTAAGGCAGACATAATTACTGTGGCTAAAGCTCTCGGCGGCGGATTCCCATTCTCCGCAGTATTGACTAGGAAGGACATACTCGAGTTGGTGGGGCCGCGTAAAGTACCTCACGGCGGAACCTTCAACGCAAACCCATTATCAGTTTACGCAACTTACGTAACGGTTACAGAACTCTTAACTGAGTCTAACCTAGCCTACACGCATAGGCTGAGCGAGGAGTTAGCTAAGGGCTACAGAGACTTAATACAGGATAAAGGACTTGAAGCACACGTAGTACAAATAGCTAATAAAGGCACTATATACTTCGCTAAAGGAGAGATAAACACTTGGAGAGATTTCGTGACAAAAGTTAACTGGGGTCTCTGGTACGTGTGGATGCTAGGCATGGTAGTGAATGGTATAATACCCCAACCAATGGCCGTAGACGAACAGTGGACAATATCAATAATGCACACGAAAGAGGACCTACAGAAAGCTCTAGAAACAGCTGACAAAATCATGAGCGAGATTAAAGGCAAGTTAGTAGAAGCAATAGCTATAGAAGAAGCTATTTAAGTTAAAGAAAAATCAAAAATTTTTAATTTAATTCTAGAGAAATTTGTGTGAAGGATGTTTATCAATAAACGCCTCCTAGAGGTAGCGACAGTGTTCGTGAAGGAGTGATACTCACTCCTATCTTAGCGTCAACCTAATAAACTTCTTACATATCTCTCTATCTTCTTCTACTAGACTTAGGTTTATGTCTAGAGCTTCATAATATTTATCTGTCACGATTTCTATCTTATGCTTACCTAAGCTGGATACCCTAATCTTCGCTGAGTACAGGATCTCCTCTCCGGCAGATATATTGATATTTAGCTTGATGTTGAAGTTGCAGTTATTCGTTATTTCAACAGGTATGTGTTCCTGATCTACCGTGTCCAACCAGGGCATCCCTCTACTTATCTCTACACACTCACAACTCAAGATAACTCCACCCTTCTAAAGGTGTTTAATTTTAGTCGTTTATTAAGTCTTTAATTAAGTACCTTGCATAAGTTCCGACTCTATATTTAAACGTGTTTCCTCCTTAATTACTTTCGCAACGACCATTGTTGATGATCTCTCAATTGTTGGGGTGTTAATTAGTTGTTCTAAGAATTCCATGTATTTAGCTTTCGAAGGAAACTTACCGATCACTATGAAATCTATATCACCTAAGACGTAGTAAACTCCCTGAACATACGGGTTCTTAGAAAGAAGCTTACCGATTTCGTCATGGTATTTAGGACCGTACTTAGCCCTAACTTGAATAATTACGATATATTCAAAACCTAGCTTATCACTATCTAGAATAACACCGTACTTCTTAATTATTCCTTGACTTTCTAATTGTCTTAATCTATAATATATAGTGGATTTAGGCATCTTCAATCTCTCTGCTAAATCCCTTATACGTAACTTAGGATTCTCCTGCAGTATTCCCAGAATAGCTAAATCCAGTTTATCAAGTTTTTTATTCTCGTACCTCATTTTAATTACCACTTAATTGACTCGTAAGGGAATCTTATAAATTTTCCAACATAACCTCAGATGCAGATTATTTTTGTCCAAAATGAAACCTATTCAGGAGGTAATCATGAATTCAGACCCATATCTAGACTTGCGTGGAAAGTATGTTATGAGAGGTGCTGCGTTATATCATCCTATAACCATTGATAGGGGAAGAAACGCCTTACTGTACGATATTAATGGCAAGGAGTATGTGGATTTCACTTGCGGTATAGGGGTGACGACATTAGGTCACGCAAACCCAGAGTTGATTGAGGCTGTTGAGACTCAGTTAAGGAAGTTATGGCATGTCTGCTTTATGGTCGTAAATTATGTGCCATACGTGGAGCTCGCTGAGAAGTTAGCTAAGATAGCTCCTGGAACTTCTGAGAAACAGGTCTTGCTACAGAATAGTGGTTCTGAAGCCACTGAGAACGCTGTGAAGATAGCTAGGCAAGTTACTGGGAGATATTATGTGGTGGCATACGAAAATGGCTTTCATGGGAGAGGAACATACGGCTACGCGCTAGCTACTACAGGGAAATATAAGCCGTATAAGGTAGGTCTTGAACCTATGATGCCCGGAGTTGAGTTCATACCCTACCCCTACTGTTATAGATGTCCGTTTAAGCACGAATACCCGCAATGCGGTCTCGCGTGCTTAGACTACGTGAGGAAGTGGTTTACACACGCTAGAGTGCCTCCTGAGAGAATTTCGGCGTTCATGATGGAGATGGTGCAGGGTGAGGGAGGATTCGTAGTAGCTCCCACAGACTACGTCAAGGAGCTTAAGAAATTCCTTGAAGACCACGAGATATTGTTAATAGATGATGAGGTACAGTCAGGGTGGGCTAGAACAGGGAAGATGTGGGCTGTAGAACATTACGGTGTTGAGCCAGACATAATGGTTACGGCTAAAGCAATAGCTAATGGATTACCGCTCTCGGCAATCATAGGTAAGAAGAGCATTATGGAGAAAACCTACTCAGGAAGCTTCGGAGGGACCTACGGGGGTAACCCAGTATCATGTGCTGCGGCTTTGAAAGTAATAGAAATAATGTTGAGGGATAAAATGCCTGAGAGAGCTGAGAGGTTGGGTCAGATAATAAGGAAGAGACTGAACGAGATGTACGAAAAATACGAGCTGATAGGAGATGTTAGGGGATTAGGTGTGATGCAGGCGATCGAGTTAGTTAAGGATCGTAAGACTAAAGAGCCGGCAACAGACGAGACATCAAAAGTCATTAACAAAGCTAGGGAGAAGGGCTTACTACTCTTAAGGGCCGGACTATACTTGAACGTGGTTAGGCTACACCCACCGCTGACTATCGAGGAAGAATTACTGAATAAAGGCCTAGACATTCTAGAAGAGTCCTTGAAGGAGGTCGTAGAGGAGGTGAAATAAAGTGTCAGTGTTACAACCACCTAAAACACACTACGGTAAGATGAAGCTCTTCATAAGCGGTAAGTGGATAGAGTCAGCTACAGACAGGTACACACCGGTCTATGATCCGGGGAAAGGTGAAGTAATAGCCGAGATGCCTCTAGCTACTAAGGAGGAAGTTGATGAAGCTATTGAGGCCGCGTACGAGGCGTTCAAATCCTGGAGCACTATGTCAGTACCAGATAGGCTACAGTACATCTTCAGGATGAAATACCTGCTTGAGGAAAACAAAGAATTACTAGCTCGAGTAAACACGCAAAACCACGGTAAGGTAATTAGGGAATCCAGGGGTGATTTGAGGAGGTCTATAGAGAATGTTGAGGCAGCTATATCAGTAGCTTACGCCCTAGCTAAGGGGGAGTATCAGCAAGAGATCGCTAAGGGTATCGATGAAATCCTGATTAGGGAACCCCTCGGTGTCTTCGCTGTAGTAGGTCCTTACAACTTCCCCATAATGATACCGTTCTGGTTCATACCGTACGCGCTAGTATTAGGTGATACCCTAGTCGTTAAGGTTAGTGGCACGACACCACTGCCAATGATGATGACTCTAGAAATTCTGGCTGAATCGCTACCGCCAGGAGTTCTCAACTTAGTCTACACGGACCACGAGCTCGGTGAGTACTTAGTAACACACCCGTTAATTGAGGGCACGGCTTTCGTAGGCACTAGTACCGCGGCCTTAAGACTCTACGAGCTATCAGCCAAACACGGCAAGAGATTCTTAGGCGGTGGTAGCGCCTCAAACTACGCGGTCGTGATGCCTGACGCAGACCTGGAGAGAACAGTCCACAACCTCAGAGACTCTAAATTCGGTAATACTGGTCAGAGATGTCTAGCGATTCAGAACGTCGTTATCGTAGGTGATGACGACTTCTACAACAAATTCAAGAACGCGTTCGTGGAGCTAGCTAAGAAGATTAGGATAGGTTACGGACTAGACGAGAGATCTGAGATGGGTCCCATGGCGAGCAGAAAATATAGGGAGAACGTGATTAAGTGGATTGAGGTAGGGTTAAGCGAGGGTGCTAAGATAGTCTTGGATGGTAGGGACTATAAGAATCCGGAATACCCGAACGGATTCTATATAGGGCCCACGATACTTGAGGGCGTAACTCCCGACATGAAGATCGCTCGCGAAGAAATCTTCGGCCCCGTAGCCAACCTACTGAGAGCGGAGAGCTTAGATGAGGCGATTGAATGGATTAACAAGAATAAGTATCATCACTCAGCATCCATATTCACTAGGAGCGGTAAGTGGGCTAGAGAATTCATGCATAGAGTCTACGTAGGTAACGTAGGAGTTAACATAGGGATAGCAGCACCAGTAGGCTGGTTCCCGTTCGGCGGGAGGAGATTAGCAGGTCTAGGCAGCCACCACCCGCAAATAGATGTAGTGGACTTCTTCACGGATAGGAAGGTAGCTATAGTAAGGTGGTGGTAGACCTAGCTTTTTTGATCATCGTTTAGAAACCTACCTAATCTTCTTTTTAAGTTAAAGTTATTTTGTTATTCGTTGGTGATTTAATGCTTAGTAAGATCGTCGAGCCTGATGAAGTGCTACGACGCATAAGAGATGGTTCAGTTATTGCTGTGTCAGGTTTTAACATGATTGCTACCCCAGCCTACTTATTAAATAAGCTTTATGATAGTTACTTAATCAGCGGTCACCCGAAGAACTTGTTCATCATTGCTGAGACATGTCCAGGAACGCCTGGCAAGGGCCTAGATCTTGTCGGGAAGAAGATGATCGAGAGTAAAGACTATGATTTCTTGAGAGGGGTCTTAATACCTTTCTACGGTTGGGTTCCTAACATAGCTAAGTTAGTAGAGAGTAACATAATTGAGGGTTATAATTGGCCTATAGGCATCGTCTCACACTGGTTTAGAGAGGTAGCTGCTGGGAGACCAGGAGTACTCACCAAGGTAGGCTTAGGAAGCATGTTTGACCCAAGATATGGTGGTGGTCTAATAAACGGTTTAGCTGAGGAGAGAAAGACCTGTAGAGTAGACTTGGTTATCATAGGTGAGGAAGAATACTTAATGTATAAGTGCCCTAAACCTAACGTCGCGTTAATACGTGGTACCACAGCTGATGAGATAGGGAATATATCCATGGAACATGAAGGAGCGTTACTTAACGTACTAGCTATAGTTCAGTCAGCTAAGGCATGTCCAGAGAAAGGGATAACTATAGCTCAGGTTAAGAGATTAGCTAGAGCTGGATCTATATGTCCTAGGAACGTACACGTACCTGCACCGCTAGTAGATTACGTCGTAGTAGCTCCCGAGACGCTAGATTTTCACGGTCAGACCGACAACATCTTATATGATCCGACAATATCGGGGGAGATCATACCTCCAGAAAAAACCCTGAGGTCTTCCGTTCTTCAATTAAGTGTTAGGAAAGTCATAGCTAGGAGGATAGCGCTCGAGCTAGCGTCTCTCGTGGCTTCTCTAGGGAGACCAATACTAGTTAACTTTGGTATAGGAATACCTGCTAATGTTACGTCAGTTATTGCTGAAGAAGGTATAGACGAATTTATTTACACAACCGTTGAGTCAGGTCCTTTCGGTGGAGTAGCTCTAACAGGCTCGGACTTCGGAGCTTCTAAAGGGTACTTCGCCGTGGTACCTATGGCGGATATGTTCACTAATTATGAGGGAGGGATAATAGACGCTGCCTCGTTAGGATTCATGCAAGTCGATGAGTCAGGTAACGTAAACCCTGCTTTCCTTCCCGGCAGAATGCCCGGCGCCGGCGGATTTCCGGTGATAGCGTTCGGAGCTCCCAACCTATATTTCGCCGGAGAGTTCACAGCAGGCGAGAGAAAGATAGAAGTATCAGGAAATACATTAAAGATAATTAAAGACGGTAACGTGATCAAATTCGTTAAGAAAGTTTATAAAATAGTGTATAGTGGCGACTACAGCGTTAAGAAGGGTCAGAAAGTCCTCTTCGTGACTGAGAGAGCCGTATTCAAGTTAGGAGATAAAGGTATAGAACTAGCTGAAGTAGCTCCTGATATAGACATAGAGAAGGAGATACTCGCTAAAATGGAGTTTAAACCTAGGATACCTAGTAACGTGGAGTATATGAGTAAAGAACTGTTTAGCGAGAAACCGATGAATTTAAGGGGTTTAATAAACGAAGCTTTAAGGAGATAACGAGGAAATTAGATCTCAAGTATCTATAACAGATTTATTTATAAGCTTTCTTACAAAAGATAGTATTAGGTGATTAATCTTGGTTTACCTCAACGAGAAAGCCCCCGACTTTAAGCTACTGGACACTGACTTAAGGTTAAGAAGCTTATCAGAATTCGTGGCTAGAGGAAGATATGTTGTTCTAGTGTTCTTCCCAGGCGCTTTCACATCCGTTTGCACTAGGGAGCTTTGTACTTTCAGGGATCGTATGAGTATGCTCAACAAACTCGATGCCGAGGTTATAGCCATAAGCGTTGACAGCCCGTTTGCTCTAAGAGCTTTCAAAGAATTAAATAAACTAAACTTCACATTACTAAGTGATTACAATAGGGAGGTCATAGAATTATATGACGTGACCCTCACACAATTAGGTAACTTACCACTCAAAAAACTAGCTAAGAGAGCAGTCATCATAGTAGATCCCGAGAACTTCGTTAGGTATAGGTGGGTCTCAGAAGACCCTGGAGTAGAACCAAACTACGACGAGATTGAAGATATTTTAAGAAAGCTACGTGAAGGACTCATCCCTTAACCTCCCGACCACACCCGAACTAACGCCCCTCATGAATTGGTGGAGAAGGACTCCGGTTGTAGGATGGATTAATTCCCAGCATCGCGAGTAGCTCGCAAGCCATGCAGTACTTCCTCCCGTAAGCTGTTGGTTCACCGCATACGGCGCACCTCGGTAGTTCAGGATAGTTCACGTAATGGCTTACGTACTTAACTAATGCCGTGTCTACCCTATTTATTAATTCAAGCAACACACCCGGTTTTTCTCTCTCAAGCTTATAGAGGTATTCCCTAATTCTAGCCCTAAGTGAGGGGAAGTACCTGAGGTAAGGACAATCCGATGTCTGGAACTCATAACCTACTAAGTGCGCGTAAATAGCTATCTCTTCCTCATATATTTTCCTTAAGGGCTTCACTTTACGCACGAAGAGCTTGCTGAGCATAGGTCCGTTCGGTAAGGTCTGAACGAGTCTGAAGAGATCCCCTCTGAGGATGTTCATGATGATTGTCTGTGCCTCGTCGTCTAAGTTGTGGGCTGTTAAGACTTTAGTATATCCTAATTCCCTAGCTATTTCGTTAATCGCCTTCCTTCTCAAAATACCGCAGAAAGTGCAGGGACTTACCTTAACGTCTTTACTGAATCCTATACTGACTAACTCAGTTAGGCTATAACCCACATAATCCTTCAAACTCAACAAAAAGACGTCAACCCCGTTCATGCTAGCTAACCTCCTAACCTTCTCGACATCCTCCAACCTATTATAACCTTCTATCCCCTCAACGATGGTTATCACGCCTACCTTAGACGGGTCGTGTAATTTGAGGACTACATCTAGGAGTACGTAACTATCTTTACCTCCTGATGCAGCAATCATTAAGCGATCACTAGCTGAGAACATGTTAAAACTCTTAACCTCTTTCTTAACCCTGGATACTATGTCGTTTACGAAGCACTCCCTACATAAAGCTCTCCCGGTATGCCTCTGCATCACCACAGCGTCGCGCTGACCACACATAGCACACTTCATCGCGGGATACCGACCTCAGGTAGTGTTGCGAGTTATTAAATTCTTCCATAGCAACTCGTTCAGGTTATGCAGGACCGGAACATCTAGTTTTGAACATAAGGTCACGTCCTTACCCTTCCTGAGCCCTACGTACAGAGCTGCTCGCAACCCAACACTCAAGGGACTCAGCACGTCATTAACGCATGAATCGCCAACATGAAGTATTTCTTGAGGTCTTAAACCCAGCTTCCTCACCAAGTACCTGTAAATTCTGGGGTTCGGCTTATTAAAACCTAAGCTTGAGGAAGACACTATCACGTCAAAATAATCAACAATCCCAAGATTCTTAAGCATCGCTATAACGCCCCTCTCAGAGAATGAAGTATTGCTAACTACAGCTGTCTTCAAGCCCAATTCTTTAATTTTAGGTAATACCTCATAAACCTCGTTATTGACTTTAGGAACGAAGTTTCTGGTAGACTCAACGTAGATATTCGTTAACTTCCTGAGTTTCTCACGACTTAACTTAATTCCTAAAGCTAGGGAAACCAACTTAATCAGCGATTCAGCATTAAGAAATTCTCTAGCGAATTTTAAGGATTCATAAACACTCAACACGTCTTCCAAGGTCACTTCACCGAATTCGCTGAGGGCTTTGTGTATAGCTTTAACACGCATTAAAGTATATTCTCTCACATCCGCCTCATCCTCGTAAATCAGAGTAAACCACAAATCAAAAGAAACTGCTCTCATACACTCCCACCAACGCGTCTTAACGCTTAAACTCATACTATATAGAGTGTTTCCGGTAATAACTTAATTTAAATAGGGTTTATGCTGATTTATTAGTGAATTAATTAGAAGGATTTGGGAGTGCTGAGAGGAGTTGAGGATACCGCTAGACACGCTGTGTGTGAAAACCGGGGTGCTGTGCCCTAGGTGTCAATCCATAGTTAGAAGCGGCTCTGTGAAAGAGTATGAGGTAGACGTGATGAGGGAATTGCTTGATTTAGAGGAGCTCCCTGACTTTAAGTTTCTGAAAGATATGGAGTACGTGCGTAGCGTAACGAGTGAGGGGGCCTTAGTAATCATATTGCAGGATGTGAGAGACAACACTCCAGACCCCAGATCATTGAATAAACTTAGCTGGGTATTAGGTGAGAGATTGAAGACCAAGACGAGAATAATAACCAACACTAAAGACTTGAAGGAGGTCGTGAAGCAACTGGTATTCCCGGCTCGAATAACCAGCGTAAACACTATATGGTTACCTGATGGCACGGTCGAGTACGTGGTCAGAATACCTAAATTCGAGATGAGGAATCTACCGTTCAAGAGAAGGGAAGTAATAGAGGATATCTTAACCCAGATCACAGGCAATGTCGTAAGAATAAGAGCCGAGTAACGAACCTCCTTCTTCAGATTTCCTCCAGCATTAAAACGTAAGATCCCTAGTCATAACGCTTTTAAGTCTCGCTTAAGGTTTTATTACGGTGTCAAGATGCCGGTAACGGATCCTGAAGCGATGAAAATCGTTGAGGCGAGGGTACTCAATAAGCTCGTCTGCAGGAGGTGTGGCGCGTTAAACCCTCCGGGAGCTACGAAGTGTAGAAGATGTAGGAGCAAGTCTTTAAGACCAAAGAAGAAGAAAATAGGTATTAGGAAGTAATGTTTTACTCCCTTCTCAGCACCCAAACCTCCCCGTACTAACGGAAACCCTCACCCTTCAGAACGGGGAGGAGGTCAGAACTGAAAATCCAGCTTTTAAGGGGGTGGCTGTAGATGGGGCTGTATGCCACATAATCTAACAATTCATCACCAACATAGATAGCTCGCTAGACATTAATCAACCTTTCTACTCATCCCAGCCCTAAAGGACGAGGCTTTCGGTTGTAAGAGTAGGAGACCCAAGAAAACAATCAACAACTACCGGGCCTTCAATAGACGTTAAAGCCATAGCAATGACCCGGACACGTGGATGAAGGGCAAGCCATGGGTAGGGGTCACCCCCAGCGGGCGGAGCCCCATGATATAGACTCCGATGAAGAGGAGCCCTGAGAGCTATGAAGTCAAGGACGGAGGGGTTCACATAAAACTCTATGAAGCCCAGACCCCGGCAGCGCTTAACCTCCTAATTATTAGTTTCTGTTCGTCTTCATCAAATAAATTAAGTCTTTCTTTTAACGTCTTAAAATCAACTTTTAAAGCCTTATTTTTGATTAAGTCGCTAATATAGCTTAAGGTCTCTAAGTCTTGCTCCCTGCCCGCTCTTGCTTTCAGTAATATGTAGTCTTCGAGCCTAAGCACCTTTGCCTCAACCCCCTCAATCTCCACAGTCTCAGCTCCCTCCAGCATTTCCGGAGGCACGTAGAGATCGTGTATATTCTCATACAGCTCAACCACGATAACACATTCACTACCTAAAACACATTCAAGACTGGGAGTACCCCACTCAGTACTACCCACACGACATCCGATTCTCTCAGCTACTTCAAGGATTAAGTCCTCGTCAAAAACGGGAGAAATAGTCGTGGTGAATAAATCGACGTCATCCTCTAACTCCCTCACGCCAAGCCTTAAAGCATACACGGTACTACCGATAATGACTCCCTTAACACCCTCACCACCCAACCTCCTCAAAACCTCGGCTAAGCAATCGACGCCGTAAGGCAACGCATACACCTCATACCAACTAGAAATAACCATACGACCTTAAATACAGCGACAAAATTTAAATTTTCGGTAGTCACTACTTAATTAGCCGGGGTGGCCGAGCGGTCTAAGGCGGCGGGCTGCAGTGGTTTAAGCAGTTGATACCCGTTATCCCGCGGGTTCGAATCCCGCCCCCGGCTCCATAAACTCTAGCATCAGCTACTTCCAGATTATGAAACCCCGCGCTTCGAGGGATTAGGTTTAACAAAAAGATAAAGATAGGAATTTGCCTCCAGACTTAACGTTTAGGGGAGCGCTTGCGCGCCCTGCCTCTTCTCATCCCACGTAGGTATTGGGTATACCGGCTGTGATACAGCAATCTCAGGAGGCCATATAGCTACGAATTTGCCTCCCTGCCACTGAGATAGTATCTCTTTATGAGCTATCTGCTTCCCTGTGGTAGGGTCTATTTGATAGAGTCCATATAGTGTGACGAGTTTCATGGTGTTTAATACGTTTCTGACAGCGTCTTGGTTAAGACTCTGTGCTTTCTCTATAGCTCTCGCCAGAACCAATATTGCTGCTGCACCAGCGCCTGCGTGCTCTGACGGGAATTGTCCGGGGCTAGCTACTTGATTATACAATTCGAGGAACTTATCCTCAGTAGGCCCGAACCACTCATACCCTAAGGCTTGAGCGTCGTCGGGAGTGTAAGAAGCTCCGTAAGTCCACTGATTAGTTCCTGCCCAACCCTCAGCTAAGTTACCTAAAGCGTCCCTAAATGACTTGAGACTTGGCACGAATCCCATGATCATGAGCTTAGCGTTTATGTTTAACTCAGCTAGTTGTTGAGCAGCTAAGATGCCGTCAGCTTCGTGAGCACATATAACGATTACGTCAGGATTCTTCGCAGCCATCTCCGTGAATATCGGGGTGAAGTCCTTGATATCTACTGGGTACGACTTATTGAAGACCACACTTAAACCGAGTTTTGCAGCTTCTTCAAGAGCTCCTCTAGCTAAGTACCTGTTATGCTCGTCCTCCTTAAATATCACGGCTATAGTAGCGTTAGGATCCAGAGTCTTAATCATATCCATAGCAGGCCTCATCTGGTAACTGGAGTGGGTTGACACCATAACCAAGTTCTTATAGCCCTGCTCGTGAATTACGTCTCCAGTACCCATCCAATTAATCATCAACTTGTTATATTTAGCCGCAACAGGGGCCGCAACCATCACTAAGGGGGACCCATAAGGCCCTAACAAGAAATCAACCTTATCAACATTGATGAGTTGCTCGTAAAGACTTGAGACAAGCTCTTTATTAGATTGATCGTCATAATACTTCAGCTCTATCTTCACCGCCTTATTACCTATCTTAATACCCCCGTAGACCTCATTAATCCACTTAATTGCTGCTTGAATCCCCCAAAGACCTTGATGGGAAGCGTAGGAGTAAGAACCGGATAACCCTAACGTCAAGCCAACCGTTATCTTATCAGGTATTTCCTCAGTAGGTTTAGGAGGCGCCACCACGAAGTACCAGTACAAGAGTCCGGCAACCACTATGACGACAAGCACTAAAGCTACGATTACAGCTGGTTTCAAGGCCATGGAACACCACAATAATAGTTGGATATAGAAGGTTAATAAACTTTCAAGACAACCAAGGGATTAGCGGATACAGGAGCCGTTGAGAGGTAGGCGGTGAGGAGCTGTGAAAACAGCACATATGAACAGTGATGAACCGCCACCTACCGAGAAACGGTGGCTCACAACCCTAGATACTTATAAAGGAGTTCGTCTTTCCCGAAGTCTTTCTTCAATACTTCATGTTCTATTCTTCCCTGATTTATCAGGTATATCCTATCTGCTACGCGCGTAGCGAGCAGAACCTTCTCCTCTACTAGCAAGACCGAGACGCCAAGTTCATCGCGGAGCTTAACGACTGTCTCCAGCACCTCGTTAGCGAGCTTAGGTGACAGGCCTAGCGTTGGCTCATCTAACAATAATATCTTGGGGTTCGTCATTAAGGCCCTCCCTATGGCGAGCATTTGCTGTTGTCCGCCGCTCAATGTTCCGGCTTTCTGAGTACGCCGTTCTTTTAGGATGGGGAATAAGTTGTAGACTATCTCCATTATGTTCTGGATCTCCTTATCTTTCTTTATGTTGTAGAGGTAAGCGCCCATGACCAGGTTTTCCTCAACAGTCATGTTAGGGAATAATTTCCTGCCTTCAGGCACTAACGCAATACCCTTCCTCACCCTCTCATGTACTGGGAGCCCGGATATCTCCTCGTTTAAGAACTTTATGGAACCTCCCCAAATCTTCAGGAAACCGATGATTGCTTTGAGGAGTGTTGTTTTGCCCGCGCCGTTAGGGCCTAATACTGCGACAATCTCGTTCTTACCTACACTGACCGTGGTACCCCAAAGTACCTGAACTCCCTTATATCCTGTCTCAACATTTTCAGCTCTTAAAACTACCTCACTCATAGACCTTCCCCAGATATATGTCCTTAACTACCTCACTATTAAGAACCTTATCAGGTGTGTCATCCATCATAACACGACCCTCATGCAGAAAAATAGCTCTCTCCACATACCTCAGCACCCTCATAACGTGTTCTACTAAGGCTACTACGGATATGTTCTCCCGCTCCGAGATCTTCACGACAAGACTCATTATCTTATCGACCTCTGCCGGCGGTATTCCCGCGACTATTTCATCAAGTAGTAATAGCTTCGGTCTAGGAGCTAAAGCCCTAGCTAATTCCAGCAATTTCTTCTCAGGTGACGTAAGGTTAACTGCTAGCTCATCCTTCTTGCTGTGAAGACCTACTAGGGAAAGGATTTCCTCAGCTCTATCTCTAGCTTCATTAATGTCTCTTATGTCTCTAGAAAACAAAGCTCCAACAACCACGTTATCCAAGACCGTCATCCCGGCAAAAGGTCTCGGTATCTGGAAAGCTCTCGATATACCGAGATATTTTCTCTTGAAGGGAGGTAGTTTTGTGATATCCTTACCTAGGTAGAATATCCTTCCGGAATCTAAGTCGAAAACCCCGCTTATAGCGTTGAATAATGTGGTTTTGCCCGCGCCGTTAGGGCCTATTATAGCTAGTTTCTCACCCTCCTTGATGATTAAGTTAACGTTGTTGAGTGCTCTGATACCTCCGAAGCTTTTCGAGACGTTCTCAAGCCTTAATAATTCTTTACTCATATCCAACCACCTAAATAAGTAATGATTCAATCTTACTTCCCTTAAACCTCCTCCTAAGCCACCCTACGATGCCGTACGGGAACATAACACACATGGCCATGAGAGCCGGAGCTAGAGCCAAGAGCTGAAGTCCAGGGAAGCTCACCGTGAGCTCGTATTTCAAGATACCGTATATTAAGCCGCCTATCACAGGCCCTGTGACGGTGCCTAGGCCCCCAAGCATGGATATGACTATAGCTTCAACAGTGTAAGAAACGGCGAAAGCTTGCGGGGGATATATGGCTACGTCTTTAATCATCTTACCCGCTCCCAGCATGCCGGCGAGCGTCGCGCTAATCACGAACACTATGAGCTTATACCTAACCACGTTCACTCCCATAACGTTCGCGGCCTCCTCATCTTCTCTTAAAGCAGCTAGACCATAACCTAGCCTAGACTTAATCACTAGGTATATACATAGAATCGTAACCGCGTATACCGTGAAGATCAGGTAATCAGCGAGTTCTGAAGTAACGAATATGAATGTATCGTAATTATAGGCCTGTATTAGGTCATTAGCTATTACAAGACCGCTACTACCACCCCAAATCCCGGTCCCCTCAATCAGGTTTTTAAGACCTTCGTTAAGACCTATCGTAGCTATTGCGAAGTACGCGCCTTTCAACCTCACGCTTATCCACCCAACTGCTAAGGCCAAGATCAACGCGAGTATTCCTGCAACAGCAAAAGCACACGCTAGAACCAACGCGAGTGGTGGGGGGCTCGAAATGGAGAGAAGATATTTTATAGTGGCTCCACCACCGTACATGCCTAAAGCAACGAAAGCCACGTAACCAAAACATACGTAGAGAGTTAACCCAGTAAATAGGTTAAAGACCTCGCTGAGCGCTATGTAGAAGAATAGTATTGATAAGACCTGTCTAGTCTCGGGGATTCCTACCCTAACGAAGAGTAAGGTCAGTGAAACCAAGAACAAGATAATTAAGGATCTGTGAGCCCTGATATCCAAGACTATCACCTCTTTAAAAGTCCTTGAGGTCTGATCAGGAGCACCAGCAAAATCATCGCGAACGTTAAGAATCTAGTCATAGAGAAAGGATTCCCAACCTCAGCAAGTGATAGCAACATGTATGAGACGTTTTCAATAATACCGAAAAGCAGGCCCGCAAGAAAAGAACCAAAAGGTGATGTAAGTCCTCCCAAAACCGCTATCGCGAAAGCTCTGGTTGTGTAGGGGTCCCCCATATACGGCTCTATGCCTCCTGAAACGAAGAGAGTTGATAAAGCCCCGCTTGCGACCGTTAAGCCGAGCGCTATAGCTAGACTAAACGCGTAAACCCTGCTCACATCAACCCCACACAACGCGGCCCCTTCAGGATCCTCCACAACACTCCTGATCGCGTTCCCGGACTTAGTCCTGAATAAGAACACGTAAAGCACTAGAACTATTACCGCACTAACCACACCCCCGATTAAGCGCGTTAAGGGATACTCATAACCAAATATGTTAATGCTTCCTAAACCCCATGTGAACCCTCTCGGCGAAGCACTCCAAGAAAACTTAGCCACCTCCTGCAAGAAAATCCCGAAAGCAAACATTAAAACAAGTGAGATTAGTTCTGGACCACCAAGCACGCGAGATATAAGACCGTGATACAGTGCAAAACCTATGAAGAACCCAATAACGAAAGCCAGCAATGACGAAACCAAGGGGGAGAGCCCTAATAATGCGAAACACCAGTAACTAATGTACGCACCGATCATCACGAAACTTCCGTGACCGCTATTAAGAATCCTTAAAATCCCGAAAGTAAAGCTAAGACCTATTGTAGCTAACCCATAAAAAGTTCCTAACATAACTCCCGCAATAGTAACGAATAGGACGTACTCAGCCGTTACCAATATATCACCACATATAAGAAAACTAAGATCTCACCCTTATAAGTATTGCTGATACCCACAAATACCTGTAGACGTTCCGTAAGGACTGTAGGGTCTGAGCAAGTAATGCCGCGCTCGTGAGAAAGCACTGAAAAATGATGGAAAGCCCGGAAGACGCGGAACCTTCATCATCCGCTGTGGAGAGACATCAACCATCCCTCATGAACTCGGTCAAGTTCAACATCATGCAGTGAACTGCCAACAAAGCAGATGCGGTCTCCTCCTTTCAAGTGTGGAGATGTACGATATTTTTTATTATTAAGTAACATATATTAGTGGGAGGTTGGATTGCTCGTTAGAATTCCATTTAAGTTTGAGTCGTATGGTGCTGTCAAGATATATGATGTTACTAGGACTGTTTCTCTTTACGGTGTTGATTTCGAGAGAAAGCACGGCGCATTTTGTTTAACTTCAGAGAACTTGGTTAGAGTTGCTGAGTCTACGGCGGTAGTTGTTCCAGTCAGAGATGAGGACCCTTTAGTGTTAGAGGGAGTTCTTCGCGCAGTTCCCCTACATTCACCCCTTATAGTAGTGTCTAACTCCTCTACTAAGCCTCTCGACGTTTACTCTAGTGAAGCTGACATAGTTAAGAATCTCTACCAGCTGTCTGGGAGATCCATCATGATCTTACACCAGAAAGACCCACTCATAGCGGAGTTACTTAAGGATGAAGTTCCCGGCTTAGTAGACGAGTCTGAGGGGCTAGTTAGGGATGGTAAAGGCGAGGGTCTCTTGATAGGCACCCTAGTCGCTGAAGGTATTAACTCCAGGTATGTAGGGTATATAGACAGCGATAATTACGTTCCTGGTGCCGTACTCGAATACGCACTCATCTACTACACAGCCCTAGTCATGAGTAAATCACCTTATAAGATGGTGCGCATTTCGTGGGGATTTAAAGGCTGGTATGGGGAGGAATTCCTCCTGAGGAGGTGGGGGCGTGTATCCAACATAGTGAGTAATGTGCTTAACAACGCTCTCTCAAGGGGGAGGAAGTTCGAGACGGACATAATAAAAACTAGTAATAGCGGCGAACATGCCATGAGTATAGAGCTAGCCAAAATGCTTAACTTCGCTTCTAGATACTCTATAGAAACTTACGAGTTAGTGTACTTACTTGAGAATTGTTATGTCGGCTTGAAGGAGGGCTTGTGTAAGGCGTTACCGAATACTATAGATATATTTCAGATAGAGTCGAGGAACCCGCATCTTCACTCACAGAAAGGTGAGTTACACGTAATAGAGATGCTAGCGGAGAGTTTAGGAGCTATATATCATTCTAGGCTGGCAGACCAACACCTCAAAAACATGGTACTCAAGATATTGAAGGAGTTCTCGTATGAGGAGGAACCGCCTAAGCCAAGAACTTACGAATACCCTAAAATAAACGCTAGGAAATTCCTTGATGAGGTATTATCAAGGAGTGAACTCTCGGTTGCTTACGGATTTTAGGTTGAGCGGTAAGGCGGTGATATTTACAGACGTAGACGACACTATGCTACCTATAACACAGGAGAGCTCAGTAGAGGAGTTAAGAAGTTTCTTAAGTGAGTTGAGGTTGCTTGGAGTTGAGGTCGTGCCAGTAACGTTCAAGACCTTCATCGAGGTTGAGGAATTGATGAGTAAGCTAAACCATAATTTCCCAGCATACGTAATCGAGGGAGGTTGCGCCATCTACGCGCTCAGAGGCTTCTTAAGGTGGGGCACCAAACAAGCGATAGGTAATTACGAATTTTTAGAGTTATGTAATCCTATAAGTATCTACGAAGATTTACTAACGTACATAGAGGGAAGCCCGGATTGCTTAGGGAAAGCTTTAAGACTCAGTAAAGCGGAGCCAGAAAACGTGTCGAGAGCTCTAGGAATACCTACAGAATTAATCAAGTTATCTCAAGCGAGACTATATAGCGAGGTATTCATTACACAACATAACCCTTGCAGAAACTTCATAAGCTCCGTGATTAGAAACACGAGCCTTAAAACAATCCAAACTAGGAGAGCGGTACACATACTAGAGGTGGATAAGGATAGGGCGACGCGCGAGCTCCTGAAGCAAATTAACGTGGTTGGGAGGGAAACGCTAGTTATAGGGTTAGGAGATAACCCTGCTGACGAAGGGATACTGAGAAATTCTGATGTGCCAGTTATAATATCTGAGAACAGGGTGGAATGGTTTAAAAAAGCCTACTACTTAAGAAGTCCCGGAAAACCACCCGACTCGTGGATCAAGGCAGTGAAGCAGGCTTTAAGCGTCGTAGGCTTGTACTTCTAGCTATGAGTAACTAAGGGGAAACCCGCATCTTGCGTGCTTCCTCTGCACACTACAGATCATTATAAACCCGTATGAAAACTAAAACAGCTCATCTAGGTTCTGATACTCGCGTGTCAAGAGCCATCTATCTCTCCTTAGGATGAGGAAGTCAAGCACTCATATACCTTCACGCCACCGACGTAAGTCGCTAAAACCTTAATCTCTCGTAACGTCTTCTCGTCGATTGCGTAAGGGTCTTTATCCACTATTATGAAGTCAGCAAGCTTACCTACCTCCAAGCTTCCTATACTGCTTTCTTCTCTTAAGACGTAAGCCGAGCCATGAGTGTATAAGTGTAGGACTTCCGTAAGCGATAGCTTTTCATGTGGGGTATGTTTAGAGAGTTCTATATTATCGTGCTCGCCCCTAGTTACCGCCGCATAAACAGTTTCCCAAGGATTTAGAGGTTCTACTGGGGAGTCCGTGCTAATACCTAGTGGCACTCCTGAGTCAGCCAGAGTCTTGAAGGGATAGACCCAAACAGCTCTTGAGCTGCCGAGTCTCTTAAGCACCCACCAATCCGTTATGACAAAATGCGGTTGAACTACTAGCGGTATACCTAACTCCCTGATCTTAGTGATTTGATCAGGTCTTACAACAGAAGCGTGCTCGATCCTATGCCTAGACTCGCGCGAGTCTTTAATTCTTGAGTAAATACGTAAGACTAGATCGATTGCCGCGTCACCTATAGCGTGTACAGCTAGTTGAAGACCTGCTTCATGAGTTTCCTTAACAAGTTTTTCAAGAGTTTCCTCATCTATGAGTTGAGAGCCGCGAGTACTCGGTTCATCGCTATATGGTTCCGTGAGCCACGCAGTTCTAGCACCTAGAGAACCGTCCACGAATATCTTGATGCCGCTGATCTTCAGGTAATCATTCCCGAAACCAGACCTCACCCCTAATTTCTTAAGAGTAGATAATAAGTCATTGCCTTCCCCTGGGTTGAGGTAAGCTCTAACCCTGACTAGTAATTTACCCTCATACCTGAGTTCTTCAAGTGCTTTAAACGTTGTTTCGTTAACACTTACGAAACCTACCGTAGTTACTCCGAGAGAGGCTGCGTACTTAATCGCTTCCTCCAGAAATTTCTTATGATCTTCTATCGTTAGAGACTCCCTAAACTTATTTCTAGCTATGTCAAGAGCTTCTTCCTTAACAATACCTGTTGCCTCCCCCTCCTCATTCCTTAACACGTGAGGAGAGTCGCTATCTATGAGTCCCGTGATCTCCATAGCCTTAGTATTCAATACTGCCGCGTGTCCGCACACACGAGTTAATAACACGGGCTTATCGCTAACCACCTCATCTAAGTCCCAACGAGTAGGCCACCTACCATCTTCAAAGAGTTCTTGATCCCATCCATGCCCGAAAACCCATGAGCCTGACTTACCAGCAAACCTTTTAACCCTATCCTTAAGTTCATCAATACTCCTAACACCCCTTAAGTCAACCGTGCTCAGAGACATCCCAACCCCGTCTAAGTGCATGTGCGCGTCAACAAACCCAGGTAAAACCACCTTACCCCTTAAATCAATTAAATCACACCTAAGCAACCCGCTAATCGCTAAAGCACTTGATTTACTGCCGGTGAAGAGAACCCTACCGCCAGCTATCACCAAAGACTCGGAAGTTTTCAAAGGGTTATACGACAGGTAGATCTTACCGTTAATTAAAGTTAGACACCCTCCCAAACAGATCACTCATGAATACCTATCCGTTAACGTCTAAAATATTCCCTAACCACTCTAAGCACTCAAGTTTTTTCAGTGAAAGCCTGGATAAGTTAAGACCTTCAAGAACCGTTCTCTGCCTACGGTTTTTCCGGGTCTCCGTAGGTTGGTTCATCACGGCTTCTGGGGCGCCCCCACTCGCCTCTTCGCGCTAGCGCCTCTTTTCTTAGGGGTACTGCTCAGGGCGGGTGGTACCGAAGACCTTGAAACCAGAAACTGCTGAACTACCCTAGATATCAACCAAGTATCGTGTCCAACCACAACATTACTATGAAGCCCGACATGAAGCCTAGCGTTGAGAGACTCTCATGACCGTACCTATGTGTCTCCGGAATCACTTCGTGACTAACTACGTATATCATTGAACCAGCAGCGAGAGATAGTGTTAAGACCAGTAAGCTGGTTGTCGTGGAGGACAGCAGCGCCGCCATCACCGCCATTAACGTCTCGCTTAAGCCGCTTAACGCAGAAATACCTAGAGCTCTCTTCTTGCTCTTCCCTGCTATAGCTATCGGGAAAGAAACCGCGAATCCTTCCGGTATATCCTGGATCCCTATAGCTATTGCGGTGGCGAGACCTACGGAAGAGCTAACTACGGAGGAACTACCTACGGCTAAGCCTTCAGGCAGGTTATGTATTAAGATAGCCATGGTCACGAGCCACACGTGCTTCATTCTATCCCTCATGAATAAAGGCCCTTCATAACCCTTCAGCAGATGCTCGTGCGGTATGATTCTATCCAGTAAAACGATGAGCGCCACGCCAGCTAAGAACCCCACCGTAACTAAGGAAACCCCGCCTAACTCAATAGCAGGTAGTAAGAGACTTGTGAATGAAGCCACGACCATGACTCCAGCGCTGAATCCTAAACCCACGTCTAAGTGCTCCTCACGGCCTCTAACCCCGATCAACCCTGCGAGCCCCCCTAAGGAAGTCATTAAGGCTGGTATCAAGCCAAGCACTAAAGCTCTTAAGACGATGTTCTCCGGTAACTCGTTCAACGCATCTCACGCTCTTTTACTGTGGTGCCGGAAGTGAAACATTGCCTACACCCTCGGTACGCCTCTTTCTTGAGTGGGATGACCTCCTACTGTCTTAGGAGCTAGCCAATCTATTACCTCATCTATTTTATCGCTGACTATTCTGACCACTATAGGGCCTAGCGGTGATTCGCTGTCTAAGGTCACTAAGGTAGCTCTACCTACGTAAGCGCTTTGCTTATTAAGCTTGAACTCCGTCGTGTTACCTACCTTGTTATTAAGCAGTACGTTCCTGAAGGCGTCAAGGATCCTCTCCTGTCTTAAGAGTCTGTGAAGCTTTAACAGAGACTCTATCTTGTCGCTTTCACCGACTAGCTTATCGTAAGGGTAGTCTTCAATAACTTCGATCTTGCTTAAGTTGAAAAGATTAGTTACGGCTTTCACGACCTTATCCTTGTCTTCAGTAGGCCTTATCTCACACGTCACTGTTAGCATGAACATCCTTCGAAACCTCCTTAATCATCCTCAAAGCTTCTTCCACAACCGACTCTATATCCCTGCCTTGATTCACCACTATTAAGTCAGCCATGGCTATGACGTTTCCTAAACCTAGCTTAAGTTCCTTGAGGTCTCTCTCAAGAAATTCTTGATAGTTTTTTGGGTCGTCCTCCCTACCCCTACTCAGTAATCTCCTAAACCTTTCTTTAGGCGATGCGTGAACAGCTATTAAGATAACGTTAGCCTTACTCTTAAACGCATTAACCTCCTCTAAGTTCCTGACGCCGTCAATCACGTAGAGAGAGCCCTCGGCAATACTGGCTAGGACTAGCTTAGCCACCGCGTCAGGACCCATCTCCTCCCTCAACTCGTTAGCTAGTCTCAATAGGTTTTCCCTATCTACGGGGAATCCTCTCCTAAGAGCTTCTGACCTGACGAAATCACCCATATTAAGTAGTTTAGCGTTTAAACGCTTAGCTATCCTCATAGCGACCTCTGATTTACCGGCTCCGGGCATTCCAGTCACGCATATCAGCATCGCCTTCACGCCCTCCCAAGCATTTAACTCAGTAAAACATAAGTTTTACGGGTATTTACGTGCGTTTAAATCCGTTGTCCAGAGCCTCACTTACCTATCTTAAAGCTCTCTAGAGTTTTCCTAGGCTGTATCTCCACTTGCGTTATGCCTTTCCTCGCTGGTAGTGACACGTTATAGATTTTCGTACTCCCTATTGATGCCTCAACCACCCTAGCGTTATGTGCGTGCGCGTGGATCACGACGTCCGGCTTAACCTCCTTCACGACCTTCTCCATTAACTGAGACCCCATGAACGGGTAGATCCTCTCAGGCTCGCCCTTAACTGTTAAGAAGGTTGGCGCGTAGTGGGTGATTAGCACCACGAGCTCAGCGCGTTTTTTAGCTTCCTCGATTAGAGACTTAAGTATTTTCGGTCTCTCCATGTAGACTAGTCTGAGTTCCGGCTTATTTCTTTTCTGCCAGTACGTCAACCTATCCAGAGAGCCTCTAGAACCTATGAAAGCAACGTTCACGCCCCTAATATTCATTAAGGTCATGGAATCGTTAAGCCACAGCAACTCAGGGTATCTGCTTATGAAGACATCCTCATATTCATGGTATTCCTCATTACCGAACACCGATATAATCGGGGTGTTGGGGAATTTTGTCTTAACCTCATCGACTATGACTTCTAACTCGTCAGTCTTACCCTCATCAACCATGTCGCCTGCGAAAACACATACATCAGGCTTAAACAAAACCATAGATCTTAGCGAGGCTTGAAAAATGTGGAGATACCTCCTACCATGTACGTCGCCGACCGCACATACTTTGATGGGCTGCATCACACATCGGCCTCTAAAACACAAATAATTCGAAAGTTAATAATATGTGATTTCCTAAAGCTCTGACTAGACTCTAATGAACAGACCTAGATTATGTATTAGCTTATTAACTGGTTTGCAGGAGAATGCTAGGTGGGTTTAATGGGTATATTGAAGGGCGTAAACGCGTCAGGACATCTAGGTTGGATAACTAAGAACTGCATAATATGTAGGAAGTCTCTCCACGTAGGGAAAGACATCCTCTACACCTGTAGCAAGTGCGGTAGCGATAAAGTGATTATTTGCTCAGGCGACTACAGATCTCTAAACGGTAAGTGTCCTTACTGTCACTCAGATCTGACGCCACTCCTATAATTTAACGACGGGTTTTGTTAAAGACCCCTATCAAATTTTAAATCTTTAGGTTTTTATTTTAATCCTCGACATATATTTTTCATTGAAGATAAGAGAAGTGCTTGAGGGTTAAGTGTCGTGAGTAAATCTAGTAAGTCTCTGGAACTTGGTATAGAAGGCTTAGACAAGCTTCTAGGAAGCTTTATCTCCCCACCGTATAGTATCGTCATAGCAGGGCATCCCGGATCTGGCAAGACCACCATGGCTTCTACCATATGTTACTCTAACGCTCTTAAGGGACATAAGTGCTTGTATATATCTCTACAAGAAGATAAAGAGAAACTCTATGAGTACATGAGTAAGCTAGGACTTAATTTGAGGGAAGCAGAGTCTGGAGGGTTCTTAAAATTTATCAAAATACCCATGTCACTCGATATAGAAGGGGTTGCTGAGACGATAAGTAAGTTTGTTTCCGAGGAACACACAGTCGTAGTGATAGATTCCTTAAATCCTTTGCTAGATATACTCGAGAAAAACATTGAGAAGAGGTCTTGGCTCCAGAACTTCTTCTACACTATCTCGCGGTTAATCAACGGCTTACTCATACTAATAGCTGAGATACCATACGGTTCCCAAACCGTTGAGTTGGGGAGTATAGAGTTTGTTTCTGACGCGATCCTAATACTAAAGCACAGAATAGATGAAGGCTTCCTAGTCAGGACTCTTGAGATTAGGAAAGCCAGAGGAGCGCCGATATTACTTGCTGAGGTACCCTTTTCAATAAGTGAGGGTAGGGGAATTGAAGTCTGGATACCGCCAATACTAGAAGAAATTAACGAAGTAGGGAAACAAATAGAGGTGCCCTGCAACCTACTCCGAAAGACTTTAGCACACATACATAAGGGTATGGTAGTAAACATTACTTACCAACCGGACACAGATTACGTTGATTCAATATTAGTACTACTTAGCCTAGCTATAAAAGAGAATCTGAAACTGCTCCTAATAAGCTATAGATACCCACCCATGTCAATGCAGGAAGCTCTAAGAAATAAGCTTATTAATAAAGGAGTCAGTAAGGATCAGGTCGAGAAACTAATTAACGATCACGTCATCTTCAAAAGTATCAACCCGTTCTCATACAGTGTCTCGCAACTCGTGATACGTGAGTTATCAATAATCGAGAAACTGAATCCTGATATAATAGTATTTCACGGGGTTGAAATACCTAGACATACAACAGACATTAACACCCATATTCGAGAACTCTATAATCAGATGATTTACTTAAAGAAACTAGGTAAAATAATTGTTAGGATTGGTGCTTATACAGACGATCTAAGTTACAATCTAGAATCTAGAATAGCTGATGTCATAATAAGGTTCTGGTATGAGGGCTTGGAAGGCGATGTACGTTATAAAGCTTATATATGGAGGAGGTTCAGAAATCCCTACATAGCGACTCAAGAAGAACTACAGGAATGCGTTGAGGAAGCTACGGACTTTATAAGAAAATCACTCACTGCAAATCCTTCAAATCAATAAGACAACCACATATTTTCGTTAGCAGATCTAAGGATTTTTGGGAATATTTCACGAGCCCTTGATGAGAGACACGTCTAACTATCGAGAATTCATGTGTGGGGTCTTTGCTAAACTTCTGTTATTTCTTCCGGCTTAATAAATCTCTTATACCACTTATCATAGAGGTCTGGCGTGATAACGTGTAGTTCTATTGGCGCGTCAATGAGTTCCCTGTAGACCGCAACCATCATCTCATATTTTAAGTTTATTTTCGTCGTAATAACGAGTACGTCTATATCGCTAGCGGCCGTGTAGTTCCCGCGAACAACGGAGCCAAAAACGTATATCCTAGCTTCTGGGTCAAAACATTTCACTATGTTTTCTACTTTCTTAGCAATCTCACGGTAGTTCTTCAAGTATTCTAGGTTAGACTTATACCGAGTCGACAAGAGGTTTGAACACCTCTAGAACGAACCTACTTATATCCTTGACTTCCTCAAGAGTGTATTTGAAAGGTAGGTACCTGGAGGATATATATGCTTCTTCAATTCTTGCAATATAATGTAGATTCCTCACATCATTAATTAATATAAGCATTTTCGGGTTTTCTTCACCGAGCTCCCTGATTAGCTGCCTCAGAGAATGTGTTCTAGGGTATGTTCCTTTGATAACTAATAACTTATGTTTTAGTATGAGCTGACAATACTGCTCAAGATTAAACATTGCTAGATCAGCTTCATTCTCGCTAACTAGATAGAGTGCGTTTCTAAGGAAAGCCTCAGCTCTCTTCCTCAATAACTCAATCTCTTCGAAACTCATGAAGTATCCCTGAGAATTTAATGTTACGATTCTTTAAATTCAAGAGGTCTTACTTATGTGTTTCCTATTAACGGTGTTTAATTAGCGTTTGTGAGCACCTGCTCATAGTATCGGGGAAAGCTCCCCCGGATTCCTTCAGGAAACTGATTCCTGGAGTAGGACTGACTTCGGTACTTGCCATAAATCTTTATAAACTCTTGAAAGTGTATTACATGAAGTAGGGTGCGAGATGAGCAAGAAGAGCAAAGTGGATATAGTTTCCCTGTGTGGTGGGTTGCCGGAGGAACTTTGCGTTCAGCTAGGTGCTGAGGAGCAACTTGTTAAGATAAGGTTAGAGAAGAGAAAGTTTGGTAAGGAGGTCACGATTATAGAGGGTATAGACCCATCAACATATGATTTAAAGAAAGTAGCTTCCGTTCTTAAGAGTAAGTTAGCCACTGGCGGTACCGTTAAGGATAATCACATAGAAATACAGGGAGATCAAAGACAAAAAGTCAAGAATATACTTATCGAGGAGTTCGGGATTCCTGCTGAGAGCATAATATTCATAGAAACCGAGTAGGACCTTTTTATGAGTTATTCTTCCTCGTCCTCCGGTACTTTAAGGTTTAGTTGCTGAGTTATTTCTCTATACCTGTTCCTTACCGTGACCTCAGTCACGCCGGCTACTTGAGCTATGTCCTTCTGAGTTTTCTTTATTCCGCAGAGCCTGGCCGCGATGTAGACCGCTGCTGCCGCCACCCCGGCAGGGTCCTTACCTGCCGTAATCCCGGTGCTCTTGGCTTGCTCAAGTATTTCCTTAGCCTTTGCTTCCACCCTCCCGCCAAGCCCTAACGCTGAAATCATTTGTGGTATGTAATCGCTAGCTCCTGAGACAGGTATCTTGATATTGAGTTCACGAACTAATAACCTGAAACACCTAGCTATTTCCTTCTTCTGAGTCTTGGTATACTCCGCGATATCGTCAAGAGATCTGGGCAGCTTGTAGAGTCTGCAAGCTATGTAAAGACAGGCAGCAACGACAGCTTCCACAGCCCTACCCCTAACCACCCCTCTCTCAACCGCCTTCCTATAGATTGTCGCGGCCTCATCTTTGATGGCTTCTGGAAGACCTAATTCCACTGCTAACCTATCTAACTCTTCAGCGGCTTGAGTTATGTTTCTATCTATACTATTCTGTATTCTAGTCCTTATCTGCCACTTACGCATACGCATAGCTTCTAACTTACGCTCTAGCTCTAACTTCTTACCTGAAGCGTCCCTATCACGCCAATCAATCATGGTAGCTATGCCGCTATCATGTAATGTCTGTGAGAGCGGGGAGCCGGAACGCGACCTCTTCTCCTTCTCCTCAGGAGTAAATGCTCTCCACTCAGGACCTTGATCAACAACCCTCTCCTCGATAACCTCACCGCTCTCAGTACATATGTACTCTCCTCTAACCTCATCGTAAATAATCTTTCCCGGAGGACATCTCTCCTCTTGCTTCTCGAGATCTACCGTCTTAATCACCTCCGTAAACCTTAAAAACTCTTGTTACAAAGTTAATAAGCTTTTTTACTAGATTAAAGAAAACTCCCACACAAACCCCCGTCTGCGAAATACGCCGTGAATGAACTAACCCGCACTAGTTTCTAACCCCCATATAATATTATCTCAGTAAGAGATCCTAACAAGAATTAAGAGAGTACATTTAGAGAATATATTGTTAAAGTTTTTGAGACACTCTAAAAACAACGAAAACTATGTTTTTGTTTTTTCTAGCTCGCTTATGAACTCAGCCATTATCTCAATACCTTTCCTAAGCCTATCTTCTGGTTGAGTCACGAAAGTTATTCTAAGATGGTTATTCCCGTGGTCACCGAATATAGAGCCCGGCAACATAACAACTCCTTTCCTATCAGCTAGTTGATACGTGAAATCAATATCATTCATCCCCAGTTTTTCTAAGTAGGGCGTCATGTCAGGGAATAAGTACATGGAGGCCGGCGGTTTCCACACCTTCGCCTCAGGCAAGTATTTCTTCAGAGCGTCGTAGAGCGCGTCCCTCCTAGACCTATATATCGGGATGACCTTACTCAAGTATTTTTCTTTTATACCTGATGTGAGCGCGTAGTAAGCAAACCACTGTCCAGGAACAGGTGAGGTAATGCTTAAGAGCCCCTTAATCTTAACCATCTCAATTATTACTTCTTTCGGCGCGTACGTGTATCCAACCCTGAATCCAGGTATTGCGACGTCTTTAGAGAACGAGTTAATGCTTATTAATTTCTCCATAGTTCTAGAATATCTCTGAATCCACACATGTTCTCCCTCATACACTACATGCTTGTAAGCCTCATCGTATATTAACCACACGTCATTATCTATGCATAAATCAGCTATAAGCTTCATCAAGTCCTCTCTTATTATCCTACTGGTCGGGTTGTCTGGACTGACCACTATGACGGCTGCAGTATTCTTGTTTATAGACTCCTTTAAACACTCCTCACTAGGCTGGAAACCCCCGTCGATCACCTGACCACACTTCCTTACCCTCAGCCCATAGAGCTCTGCTAAATCCCAATACACACTGTACGTCGGGTCTAGCAAAACTATCTCGTCACCAGAATCCGTCGTAGTTATCAATGAGAGATTCATCCCCTCAACTCCGCCTGAAGTAATGACGATGTTCTCAGGATCTACCTCGAAACCACCATACCTTCTTAAGTCTTCCTTAATAGCTTCACGTAACTCGTAAAGCCCTTTCGTAGACACATACCTGAAGTGATTGAAGGGATTCTTAATGAGCTTATCATAGAAATCTTTTATTAACTCTTCGTCAGGTGGAAGGCCCGGCTGGCCAGCCGAGTAATTGTAAACAGTTCTCCCAGACTTAAGAAGTTCATCAACTTTAGCAACGAGTCTCCTATGGGGTGATGGCTTTATTCTTGAAGATCTTAATGAAATCTTCCTCATATATATCATCCCCAAATATTTTTGATTAAAATTAATAAAGCCTTAACGTGATTTAAACTATTCATAGATCTCCCACAGAGACCTAAACATTGTTAATGCATTAATTAGTTAATTAAAGTCTTAAGTAGATTATTTTGAACAATATGCTTTTCAATACTTATATTAGTTGATTAAGAATAGTTATTGAGGTGTCTTAAATTGGTTAAGTATAAGGTAATAGTTGATAGACAAGCATGCATAGCCTGTGGTGTAGCTCCCTCACTATGTCCTGAGGTCTTCGTCTTAGGCGAGGATACTGGGAGGAATATGGTGACGCAGAAATACGCTGCCGAGACTACAGAGGACCTATCCACGGGAGTGATCCCTGAAGAGCTTTATGAGTGCGTTAAGCAAGCCGCGGAGGCCTGCCCTGTAGGAGCCATAAAAATCGAGGAAGTGAAAGAGTAGTCTTTTTTCCCCGTATCTCTCCTCTAACTGTACCTAACCGTTTTGCGTGTTCGTGGCTTCGTTGAGCTCAATGTCCTCAAATCCTTTAAAACTATTTAGTGTTACAACTGAAAGCCTCGCTCTTTAGAGCGAAGATGGAGAGAAAGATTTATGACAGGATTCAGGTTTGAGTTGTATTAGTGATGAGTATTGGTTTGTGAGCTTAGCGCGATGATTGGTGAGGCACCCATAACCCCCAAGCCCCGGCAAGGGCAGGGGTAACGGGTTGGAGACCCGCCACGAGCATTAGCAGGAATCCCGCCCTGAAGGGATGGAGAGAATATTGGTAGTTAAGAACGCGTGAGAAATCGTAAGCATATACGGTAGGTGTTCGAGTATATAGTTAAAAGCTAGCATTATTCTTGACTTCGTCACGTAGTTTTTGCTCTGACAATGTAGTCTTGGAATAGCTTCTTGAATGAGTCAAAGTCTATTATCGGCTTACCCTCTTTATCAATCGACTGCTTGGCTGGGTAGCTCACTTTATACGAAGGGTTGCCTTCCGCTATTCTCTCCTCGTAGGTCGGGACGTAGGGGTTAACGTAGAATATCCCTATAGGTATCTTGGTATCCCACTCCATAGATTTTTCAAAAGCTTTCAGTATCTTGCTCGTTACAGCTTCCTCACTAGCTTCACTCGGTGCTGGGTCCCACCCAATATCCTCGAGTTTGTAAAGCCTCTTCCTATAGTATTCTACGGTATGTATGTCGTTATATGTGACGCAGGGTTGCAGAACGTCTACGAAGGCGGAGCCTCTGTGCGTGATGGCTTTCTTGAGTATATCTTTAAGGTGCTCTGACTCAAACGCGTAAGCCCTAGCAACGAACGTATATCCTGAGGCTAGAGCGAGAGCCACCGGGTTGACCGCGTCCTGTATGTTAGGCTTGGCAAGAGACTTAGTTTTAATACCTTTAGGCAGTGTGGGGGAAGCCTGACCCTTGGTCAAGCCATAAACCTTGTTGTCATGCATTACAACAACCATATCTATGTTCCTCCTCCCTAAAGCTACGAAGTGTCCGGCACCAATACCTAGAAGATCGCCATCACCTCCGTGAACCACGACCTCAAGCTCGGGATTAGCTAGCTTTATCCCGGTAGCGAATGGTATGGCTCTCCCATGCAGTGTGTGAACCCCGTTTACTTTCACGAAATGAGGTGTTTTGCCAGAACAACCTATTCCAGAAACTACCACGGTTCTCGAAGGATCTAGTTCAAGCTCTGCGAAAGCCTTATATAGCGCAGCCATTATCCCGAAGTTCCCGCAACCTGGACACCAATCCTGCCATACGGGTGATTTATAGAAAGCCATGTCACGCACCATAACTCAACACCACCTTCTCAACCCCTTTCAGCCTTATCTCATTAACTGCTTCCACGAGTTCCGAGAGGTACATAGGCCTCCCAGTAAACTTACTCACCCTCCTTAACTTCTTGAAGCCTGTGTTCATAGTTATTAAATCAGCTAGCTGGACCACGTAACTATGCTCTACTACTATTATCGTAGAATCGACGGAACTAAGTAACTCGCTAACGTAAGCGCTTGGGAAAGGCCATAAAATCCTTAGCTGCAGGTAGGCAGCCTCAACGCCCATACTCTTAAGTATTTCCACGGCGTCTAGCGCGACCCCCTTAACAGAACCCCATCCAATCATGAGCACCTCCGGGTTTCCCGAACCAAAATACGTCGCTTTCTTACTGTTAGGAATTTCTGAATCTATTAACTCAAGCTTCTTCATCCTCTTAGAGTACATCTTAACCCTGTTCACTGGATCCTCACATATATGTCCTAGCTCGTCATGCTCGTCACCAGTATACCACATAATAGCCTTAGAACCTAAGTAAGCACGTGGGGATACTTGACTACCTAAGTCAAATCTCTTATAAGTTTCATCACCCTCTGTCACAAGACCTCTATCTATGAGTATGTTGTTTAAGTCAGGCAACGGCATTAGCGTTAAGGTGTTAGCCAGAAACTTATCCAGTAAATGAATGACCGGCAACTGATACTTCTCAGCTATGTTGAATGCGTCGACAGCATCATATAGTGCCTCGAGATGATCCCCTGAGGAGAGGACTACGCGCGGGAACTCGCCGTGACCTGCGAAAACAGAGAATAAGAGATCGCTCTGACTACCCCTGGTAGGTAACCCGGTGCTTGGACCACCTCTTTGATAATACGTTACCACTACAGGAACCTCGTTCATGCCTGCCCATGAAAGACCTTCAACCATCAAACTAAAGCCGGGACCGCTCGTGGCCGTAGCACTCCTCACCCCAGTCAATGATGCCCCTATAGCTGACGTTATAGCAGCTATCTCGTCCTCGGTCTGAATAACTATTAAGCTGGAAGCCCCGTCTCCCACGTCAAGTTTCTCGTACTTTTCTAGAGTGAAGCTCTCGTCAGCCGCCGGCGTTATCGGGTAGTAGCTTTGATACCTTAAACCACCTATTATCTTACCGATAGCTACTGCGTCATTGCCTGAAACTACTAGAAGTTCTTCAAGCCCTATGCCAGGACCTTCAAGAATTAACTCGTTAATTCCGTAATCAACGATCGCGTTCCTTACTGAAGCAACTATTTCCAGGTTCTGCGATACTAAGTCCTCACGCCCCCTAAAATGTTTTGTGAAACCATACATGAGCGACTCCTCATCAAGTCCTAACAGACCGGAAATCGCGCCGATAAGTATGGAGCTTACATATCTAGATACTTGCTGAGGACTCAACTTAAACTTCCTACCAGCGATGTTCAGTATCTCGGCGTAGTTAAGATCAACTACCTTCACGCCTCTACGATTCTTTAAGTAGCTCACTAAACTAGAGATTCTTGGCTCAAGACCTAACGAGGTAAGCCTTTCCTCAACTCTCTTTTTAAGCGGTTCCTCGACACTCAATATAGAATCTAGTCTTTTATTGTTAGTTGCTTTATCATATATTAAAACACCACCATCTCTCAAGTCATCAAAGTGGGTAAACACCGTCTCAGGATCCATAGCCGCTATCAGGTCTACAGGATATGTCAGAGATCTAGGCACGCTCTTCGAGGAAATTCTTAAGTGTATATAACTATGTCTTCCCTTAATATTCGAGAAGTACTCTCTATCAGCTATGAAACCATGCCCAGACCTCGCTAAAGCATAACCTAACACGGCCATACTTGTCTCAAGACCTGCTCCTTGGGGACCCCCTAATATAGCGCTTACCTCACTACGAGGCATCCTGACCCACCTAATCAGCCGTCGGGGACTCCTCACCAGCTACGTCGTCAGCAAAGCTACTCACAACAACATGCCTCCTCCAGTGTTTCTCAAGCTCCTCAAGAGTGTATATGTACGCACCGCAAGTAACACAGTACAGGAAACCCTCACTACTCAAGACCCTCCTTAAGTCATCAAGCGTGACCTCCTTGAACTGAGGGCAGGGTCTCCTCTCACCACTTAAAACCACCACCTCTTTTAGGTTGATGCAGTAACCTAGATACTCGTGGGTATCATGCAACTTAAAGAATACACAATTCCTACAATCAGCTACGGCCTCATTCATAAGTAACACCATGATTTATTATTCTTCGATAAATAAAAATATAAAGTAAGGAAACAATAATGACTTACTTATCAACTCATTAACAATAAAAATATATACTTATTTTTTCGTAAGATGTATTATCGCTTTAGGATTCTTTATTCTCAACGCGAGAGTTTCCCAGAGTCTGTATAAGTGCTCGTCAGCTGAAGGTCCTAGGTAGTCTAGGACTGTGTCAGCCCCGACGACTAAGTCTATCATGTACTTATTTACTGAGATCACTAGCACGTCTTCGTCACTGAGTAAGGGGGTTTGCACGACCTCATGCACTAAAGCCTTAACCCTTTCTAACTCCATAACGCCTGCCTTCTCCGTATACTTTAATAGATCGGCATACCGTGCAGGACTCACTAACAATACGTAAGGTGGGGGCACCGCCTCATCAATTAGCCTCTTCACAGCTCTTGAGATATCCGCTACGGGGTTCCCCGGCACGCTCCAATCACTTAACTCCCCCTTAATACTCATCTTACAGGTGAGGAGTCCCGGCCATCCTCTCTCTAAATCACCCTCAAGTATTATCTTATCCTCAGCAAAAGCGAGTTTCGTTGACGCGAGCACTAGCGGTGCTAGATCCGGCTGAATCCCTGTCTTAATCCAGTAATCCAGTATCCTAACCTTAATACTGAATTGCGTGCTTAACTCGCTAAGTAACACCATCTTACTAATTCTAGACTTAATAACTTCCTCCGCGCTAACCTCCTCTAACGGGAAAGCCTCAACCCCCCTGCCTACGTGAACAACTTCTAGTACTTTACGTAACCTCCTAGAAGAGTCAATGATCTCCCTAGCTTTAGCACTCAGCTTCTTCAACGTTTCATCTTCCTTAATCGTTTCCTGTGCCGGCGGGTCGTCTCCAGGCACTGAAACTCCGGTTAACTCCCTTACCTCCTCAGCACCAGCCTTCAACTCAGCAACTTGTTCTGGGTCTAGGTTCTTAAGCAACGCGAGGAACTCACCAACATGGGTCTTCTCCTCCCTCGCTATATCCTCAAAGACCTTCCTCACTTTCTCATCGTCCGAATACCTAGCTAACTGCAAGTACAGGCTTATAGCATCTAACTCAGCTATTATGGAGAGCCTTAAAGCCTCGGCCACCTCCTCCTTACTGAACTTCCTTAACTGCGGTAACTCAAGAGGGTGTTTACTGAGCAAACCATCACCCCTATAAGATTTTACTAGAAAAATTAAATACTTAACCTAAATTAAAGCGTTCCTACCACATGTCGTAACCTAAGGTTCTACCTTCACCGCAAGCTTCGCTAAACATCAACTAGCTTCATTTTAAAGCCCTTCAAAACGTCTTGCCAAGAACTGTGAGACTCCAGTTATAATATCCTTTAACATCATTCATATATTTGGTGGTTGAGATGAGTCAAGAAGACGAGTTAGTGAGTAAGTGGCTTATAGAGGAAGGCTTTAACGTTAGGAAACTTGAGGCACAGCCGCACTTCAAGATTGCTTGGGGTCTCGACGTCTACACACAGCCCCCACTTCACGTGAATCTCAAAATTTTCAGGCCGGAGGGTAAGGATGACCGGTATGTCCTCTTACTAGGTGTTGTGGTATCTCCTGAACACAAGAAGAAATTGGGTGAGTTAAGTGCTGAGGAAGCCTTAAGATTCTCATCGAAACTAATGTATAGGATCATCTCCGTGTGCCCTACCTGCAACGCAGGTCTTCAACCAAGTCCAGTGGATCTTCAGGCAATTACAGTTGCGCGAGTCTTATTCAGGAGTGAGTTAAGTGAGAATTATAAACCGAGATTCGTAGAACATGTTTACACGTTGATAAACGCGTTCTTCACCATAGTCTCCACCTTCAACGAAGAATTCCCGGTAATACCTCCTAAAACGAGAGCCGGTAAAGAGCCCTCAACAATACTCTAGTACATGTAGCTAAGGAAATTCCCACCGCTAAGTAGTTAGGTTGAAAGTTATATGAGGTAACTAATCAAGTAGTAACCAGACCGACCGCCCGCTCCTAATCACTGAAGGTTTATAAGGTAAATGAGATTTTTGTATTTCATGAATTTTTTTACCTATAACACACTGTACACACTTCAATAAAGTTATTTATAGATCATTATAAAAAACAACTCGGAGGACGTAATGAGTTAACTTTCAATAAGTTTATATACCTCTTAGTAGATATTATTAATGCGGTGAAAACTATGGAGAAGTGGATGGCCTTTGATGTAAAAGCTAAGAAGAAAGTAGAGATTCAGAACCCGCAGTTCATGAAGTTAAAGAACAACAGGTGGGCTGTAGTAGGTACTAGCCCCGAAACAAAGATTAAGGTAGTCAGGTTCTTAAGCAAGAAGGAAGTTGAGGACCTCAAGAAGAAGGGCTTAATTAAAGAGTAAGTTAAGTCCAAAACTCTTTTAACCCTAAATTTTTCCTCAAAAATCTTTTGAAGCTGATCCTCGACCTACCCTAGTCTTCAATTCTTAAAGCATAAGTCAATTCATTTACTAAGCGCATTAAGAGTGTATCATCAACGAGTATTCCTAGATTCCTCAGTTTCTCAACTATCTCACGAGTCCCCAGCGTTTTAATATATCCCCCTATTAACCAGATGGGCGTATCAATAAGTAACGCAGGAACTCCGGACTCTTCACTAACGACATCCCAGACACTCCTTACGTTCTCAGGACGTTTTAATAGTTCCTCAGCTAAATCCTCTAATTCCTTGAGGGTTCTCCCGCTTCTCGCTCGGGGAGTTAGAAGACCTGAAGTGAGGGTGACTAGAGCAACCCTCCTGTCCACAGGTATAGGGATTTTCGAGAGATCCACGTCCATCCCAGTAGATTTGAGAACGTAGTAAGCCATCTTAGCAGAGAAAACCACGGTTTTGGATTCCCTCCCTGTTTCAAGACATGAAGAAATCTTACTCAAGTAGTCCTTAACCCGGCCCTTACTTAAGCTCCTGAACGCTTCACCACACCCTAACACTTTGTTAAGTCTCCTTATCTTAACCTCTAAGTAAAGCTTATTGTAATTACGTGTGAATTCCTCAACAAGCTTAACAGCCTCCCTGAAATCTCTCATGCCACCACACCTACCTACAACAAAATCCGCGAACAAACTCCAGAAATCCTCCCCCTTCATGCTGAGAGCGTAGGAAACTAAGCCGTTTATTGCAGGAAACACTACCGAGACCTCACCACAGAACTTCGGTAACTTACTTAAAGACACGTACTGAGGGTCAACATGCACGAACTCCTCACAACCCTCACGCCCTAAAGATTTAAAAACAGAACTCACAGCTCTGAGTCTCCCCTCATTAACTACATAGGTGCACATGGAACTCCCTGATTGACTCTTGAGGATCCTTCCTAATATTTTTGTGTAGGTTGAATTATTGATTCCCTCCACACATAACGAACGACGCAACTACCTCTAGAGCGAAGCTACCAGGGATTAAGTGAGGGCGTCGATTCATTAAAACATGCGTAAAGGTATGCTGACAATAAATTAGATCCTTTCTAAGGTTTTTCTAGGTCATTAGTTAGTTTTCTTAAGAAAGGTATTTAAGGTTTCTATCGTTGATACTACTTGGTGAGATCATGTCCTTATTGAGTCCCAGAATGCAGGAATTACTTAACAAGCAGTTAAATCAGGAGTTAAGGAACGCGTACTTATACCTTTCGATGTCCGCGTATTTCGATGACTTAGGTCTCAAAGGTTTCGCACACTATTTTAAAGTCCAAGCTAAGGAGGAGGTAGGTCACGCTATGAAGATCTACGAGTTTATCTACGATGCCGGAGGTAAAGTAATCTTATC
>Ga0105154_1000026_pt1 | contig 63919 bp, 74 predicted proteins | sample SSWtaG_FD_89672 | JGI IMG/M metagenome (GOLD analysis project Ga0105154, IMG submission 89672) | Hot spring microbial communities from Sandy's Spring West, USA to study Microbial Dark Matter (Phase II) - SSWsed_matched | ecosystem: Environmental > Aquatic > Thermal springs > Hot (42-90C) >... | reverse complement strand
CGGTTGAGCCGTGGGCTTTAAGGGGGGACTTACCGGGCCGGCTACGGACGCTTTAGGCCCAATAAACGTCCCGACCACTCGCGGGGCTGGTATTACCGCGGCGGCTGACACCAGGCTTGCCCCCCGCTTATCCCCCGGCTTTTTAGACCGGGGAAAAGCCGCCCTCTTCGGGCGGCACTCGGGGTGACTCCGTCACGGTTTCCCGCATTGCGGAAGTTTCGCCCCTGGTGCGCCCCGTAGGGCCTGGGCCCTTGTCTCAGTGCCCATCTCGGGGCTCCCGCTCTCACGGCCCCCACCCGTCTTCGGCTTGGCGGGCCGTTACCCCGCCAACTACCTGATAGGCCGCAGCCCCATCCTCGGGCGGGCGTAGCGGGCATGGCGCTACGCCCCTTTCGGCGCGAGCCCATTCCAGGAGCTCGCGCCTATGGGGTATTATCCCCAGTTTCCCGGGGTTATCCCCCTCCCGAGGGTAGGTTAGCCACGTGCTACTGAGCCGTCCGCCGGAGCCGGCCGTTGCCCCGGCTCCTAGACTTCCATGGGTTAGCCCCACCCCGATAGCGGTCGGGTCCGGCAGGATCAACCGGAGTCAGGCCGCTAGCGGAGGGAGCACCACGATTAGCGTCCCGCGTGCCGCGCACCACTCTCTTGTCCCCGAGAGGTCCGGGCTCGTGCGCCCGTTTTTCTCGGGGACGCACGATGTCGCCGTAGACGGAGGCCGCCTCTTCATTGGGGGAGGGTAGCCTCCCCCCGCGATCCTGGCGGACCGCCGGGTCTACGGCAATTTCTATCAAGTTGCAGACCCCTTATAAATATTACTCTGGGGAAGAGCCAAGAAGGGTTGGGTGAGTAGTCTTTATACGGAGCAAGTACCATGTACATCCTAGGCTGTGAAGAGATTGACCTGGACTGATCTGTGAAGAAATGCACCTCCTCTGAGCCTCTACTGCACCTCGACGTTGTCGAATGTTGAGATCACGAGGTTCTCGGGTTTTCTGACGATCTCGCCGACTCTCACACCTATGAGAGCCTTCACGCCCTTGGTGTAGGCAGCATCCACTAGGCGCTGAGTCACTATCCCGTCCAGCACCACGTAAGCAACCCCATCTAGCTCCTTCAGCTTGTTCACGAGGTCCTTCACGGGGACCCGGGCTACTTCACTCCAGCTAGCATCGTAGAGCACGGACTCGAGCGTGCCTTTGATTCCGTCCAGCAGCTCCTTGACGTGGTGGGGCACCTTTACCTTTTCCACGAACCCGGGCTGCACAGGCTTGCGGCTGAGAAGCTTAGCCGGCGGCACTATAAACTCAGCCTTTATCTCACGCTGCTGCTTCTTCTCGCGCTCAAGACTCTCAATGAACTCCTCGACAGGAACCTTGTTCTGAAGACACTTGGCAATATCCTTAGCTGTTAACTCCTCCACCTCCCTGCCCTCTGGGGCCCTAGCGATGTAGTCTACGTGTATCGAGCTCACTACATTCCTCGCGATGAGCTCACCACCTCGATCCCCGTCGACGAAGAGTACAACTTTCTTCCCGCTCAGAAGCTCCTTCAGGCTCCTGGGGACGGTGGCGCCGCCTATCGCGAGCACATTCCGGTAGCCGTGCCTCAGAAGGTTGAGGACATCGGCCCTCCCCTCAACCAGTATCACTGTGTCAGCTATCGGCACGTCGGGGCCTCCCGGGAGTCTCTCCTCCCCGTACTCGACCAACTCGGCAGTACGCACCCTGCTGAGAACCTCCTCCACAATCTCGCGGGACTCTGGAATGCTCTCCGCGAGCTTCTTGTACAGCTCAACAGCTCTCTCGACGATCTTCTTCCGCTTCTCGCTCCGCACATCCTCTATGCCCATAATCTCGGTTTTAGCAGGGTAAGGGCCGACTTTGTCTATCGTTTCAATTGTCGCTGCCAGCACTGCTGTCTCAACCATGTCGAGGTTTGAAGGGATCTCCACCTCAGCTAGGGTCCTGTCGCCCTGCTGACGCGTGAGAACCTCTATCCTGCCGATTCTCCCGGTTTTCTGCAGCTCTCGAAGGTCAAGCTCCTCGCCCAAAAGCCCCTCTGTCTGCCCGAAGATCGCGCCTACTATGTCGTGCTTGTCAACGATCCCTGAAACCTCTACACGAGCCTTTATTACGTACTTGGCTGATACCGGAGGACCTCCCATTCCCCATGCACCTTTCACTATGCATTATTAGCGTCACCCATCGAGACATGTGCGGTGCGCTGTAGCCGCCAGGTAACACACCCTCTCACAGCTCGGGCGGTACACCGCCTTACGCTCGGAGTGCTCTCTGCTGGCGGCGCACGCGCACCGCTTCAGCAAACCCAGGTTAAAACACGTTAATAAACTGCACGGCGCACTACCCCCCGATAAAAATAAGAGCCTCTGGAGGCCTCAGTAAAGGGAGCCGGGGTGGCCGAGGGGTTAAGGCGCTGGGCTGCAGTAGCCCTAGCGCGGGAAACCTTGTAGCGACCCAGTTTCACCCGGGTTCGAATCCCGGCCCCGGCTCCATAGATCCTAAAGTATTGATGTTCTACAAGTAGACCCACGCACCAGAAGCGGGAGATCGTTACTGCCCCTAAATTTTGGGAAAGCATAAGGCAGGATGGTGCGGGGGCCGGGATTCGAACCCGGGCAGGCCAGCGCCAGCGGATGTCTTACACGGTTGCAGAGTGGGGCTTAAGTGTGGGCCCTCGCGGTCCGCCCCCTTTATCCAGGCTCGGGCACCCCCGCCACTTCTTTTAGCGAGGAGGGAGGATTTAAGGTTTCGCGCGCTGTACCCCAAGGTAAGAACAGTTAGCGGGAGCCGCGTGCCGCAGCCGAGATACTACTTCTTTTCGTGTTATGCGAATCGGGGAAAAAATACTAGTATGCGGAAAATACGGAGCGGGACTTGCATGTCGAGCGGGCTCATAGTACCGGTAAACCCGAGCAGGCTGGGCGTGGTCATCGGTAGGGATGGGAGTAACAAGAGAAAATTGGAGGAAGCGTTTAACGTCGAGCTCTCGGTAGATTCGGAGAAGGCTGTTGTCACGATAAGGCCCAGGGAGGGGGGGACTCCATACATGGTGCTGAAGGCCAGGAGAGCTCTGGAGGCCATCTCGCTGGGGTTCTCTGTAGACGATGCGCTGCTCCTCGCGGATGATGCCTATGACCTGCAGGTCATAGATCTATCGGAGGTCAGCCGTAACTGGGAGGACCTTCGCAGGATCAAAGCGAGGATAATCGGCACGGAGGGGCGTTTCAAGAAAACCCTCGAGGAGCAGACTGGCGTTAGAGTTGTTGTCGGGGATAAATATGTGGGGATCATTGGCGATTATGAGCAGCTGCGCGTAGCGCGTGAAGCGCTCATGAGGCTGATCAGAGGGCAGGCGCACCAGAGTGTTCTGAAGTATTTGGAGAGGGAGAGCTTCTCCCTCAGGAAGCGCAGGCTAGAGCTGTGGGAGAAGTGGTCTACGTGAGCGATCGGATGAAGAAGGACTCCAAGCTCTCCGAGGTTCTAGAGGGGGTCTTCGACTATTGGACAGTGATGGGCGTCTACAGGCTCATGAGCAGGAGGGTGATCACTAGGCTTTTAGGCGCTGTGGCTAGTGGGAAGGAGGCGCGAGTTTACTGGGGTAAAGGCCCTCGCGGAGAGGATCTGGCCGTGAAGATATTCTACGTCCAGGCGGCGAGCTTCAGAGGGGGCAGGCTGAAGTACATACTCGGCGATCCGAGGTTCGAGGAGCTGAGGGGGGACTTCAGGAAGCTTGTCTACGCCTGGTGTCTCAAGGAGTACCGCAACCTGAAAAGAGCCTACGAAAGCGGAGTGCCGGTCCCTAAGCCTTACGCTGTCGAGCGTAACATCCTCGTGATGGAGTTTATAGGCAAAGACGGGGTGCCTGCCCCCCTGCTTAAAGAGAAAGTTCCCAGCGACCCCGTTACAGCTTTCTCCGAGCTTAAGGAGTATATAAGGCGGCTTTACTGGCGCGCCAAGCTTGTGCACGCTGATCTATCAGAGTATAACGTTATGGTCGACGAGGGAGATAGACTTGTCATCATAGACTTTGGGTCGGCCGTCCTGGCCTCGCACCCTATGGCGCAAGAATTCCTCAGAAAGGATGTGGAGAACATCTATAGGTTCTTCGCCAGAGTCGGCGTGGATACAGGCCCCCCTGATGAGTTCATAGAGGAGCTTTTGTCCGGACCGCGCTAGCCACCTACCAGAAGAGCTTTTGGCGTCTCTTCGCGATGTACCTCCCTCTCATCCTGATCTCTTCGACTTTTTTCAAGACCTCCTCGGCTATAGGACCTCTTGCCCGCTGGTACCCTTCAACGAAGCGAGAGAAAATCTCCTCGACTAGACTCGGGTGCGTGCTCTCGAGGGCTCTTTTGAACAAGTGAAGGTCTACTCCAGCGTCTTCCAAACGATGCGAGAAGAAACCCAGCCCGAAGTCAATTAGATAGGGTTGCCCCTTATGCACGATGATGTTGCTTGTAGTCAAGTCTCCGTGAATAATCCCCTCATTGTGCAGAACCCCGACCATGTAGCCAACCTCGCTAGCGAACCTCCCGGCGTCCTCGCAACTGTCCTGAAGAAGTTCCTTCATCCTCTCGCCCTCTACGTACGTAAGCACGAGCAGCCCTTCTTCAGCATCAACATACACGATATGGGGTACGTTAACTCCTGCCGCGGCAGCGCGGCCGAGCAGCTTGGCTTCAAGAGCAGTCCTAGTCTTCCTCAGCAGGGTGTCTAGCCGCTCGGCTCTATACGCCTTCGGGACCCTGTACTTGGCCACGACGTGGAGCCCGCTTAGATAGCCTTCAACAAGGATGGCCTCCGCTCCTACTCCCATCACCCTCAGCGCCTCAAAGCCGGCTATGCCCTTGAGGAAGCCTAGGTGCTCGTGGTAGCCGTCTACCTTCGCCACGGCACCTCGACCTCGTCAAGCCTCCAGAGAGGCCTCACGCGGCTCTCCTCCACAGGGATTGTCACGCCGGTCACGTAGGCAAGAGCGCCCGTGTAGGCGATCATCGCGCCGTTGTCTCCCGCTAGCTCGGGGTCGACAGCAGCAAAGCGAGCACCCCTGGCTTCAGCCATCTTCGCCAGCTTATCCGTGAGAAGCGGGCTTCTGGCAACCCCACCAGTTAGTACAACCTCGCTCTTTCCAGTGTGCGCTAATGCTCGCTCAGCAACCTCGACAAGCATCGAGTACGCTGTCTCAATTAAGCTGTAGCAAATGTCTTCTAGACTGTGCCTCCTCTCCTTGTAAAGCCGTAGAGCTGTTGTAAGGAGCCCTGAGTAGGAAACATCCTGGCCCTTCACGCCGTAAGGCAGTGGAAGCAGGTTTTTTCCCCGAGCTGCTAGCTCCTCAACCTTGGGGACGCCTGGAAAGCCCAAGCCCGCTTCTCTCGCAAAGGTGTCCATTAAGTTGCCAAGAGCTATGTCCAAGGTCTCTCCGAAAACACGATACCTACCCTCCACGAACGTGGTAATTATCGTGTTGCCTCCGGCTACATAGACCACGACAGGGTCTCTAAGGCCTGTGGAAAGCCTCGCGATCTCTATATGTGCCACAGCGTGGTTGACAGGGACCAGAGGTTTGTTCAGCAGCGACGCCAGGTACCTAGCTAGCGTCGCCCCAACTCTGAGACAAGGTCCGAGGCCGGGGCCCAGGGCCACAGCTATGGCGTCTATGTCCTCTAGGCTCACTCCCGAAACCTCCAAAGCTTTCCTTAGGACTGCTGAGGCAACCTTGCTGTGATGCTCTGCTGCTTCAGATGGTTTTATACCGCCAGCAGTAGGGTGGTAAATAGAGTTTATGTTAGCGAGAATTTTTCCCTCCTCAGACGCTATGCCGACTCCGAAGGTGTGTGCCGTAGATTCTATCCCGAGAACCAGCGGCAATACTCCGCTCACCAAGAGGGCTCAGAGAAACTCCGTGTAGCCGCACTTGCCGCAGGCCCAGCGTTCGACAGGCTTCATGTGGTGAGCCATAATAGAGCCGCACCTGGGGCACTTCTTATTCTTCAACCTAATCGTACCGGTCTTATAGTCGTACTCGTAGAGCTTATGCACATGCGCCACTCCTGCTCACCCCTTCGCCTCCTCTCGCTCCTCCACCATCCCGTGCCTCCTTAGTATGTAGGCAGGCTCGAACATCTTAGCACGCTCCATGCTGTCGTACACGTGGATTAGCGCTGTGGACCTGCCCATGCCGTACTCCGTGAGCAGCTTCTTCACGATGATTACCTGGCTCTCAGGCAGCTTCAAGTGATTCCTCAGCGCCTCTATGACCTCTTTGCGGCTAGGGGTACCCCTCCCTTCGTGAGACAAAGCCACTCTTAGCTCCCGCCTACCCACGAGCTTGTTATACCTGTCGAAGACCACTCTCACCTCGAACATCAGGCTCTCCCAGAGCCGCAGGGGCTTGCACCTAAATTTTTTTCCGCGCGCAGGCGCCCTACAGCTCTATTTCGAGCCACTCTCCCGCCGAGGGAGCATAAGCCCTCTTACCGCTCTCTAGGGCGAAGCGGTAGATCGCCTGCTCTGCCCCTTCTTCTCCATGCATTAGCACAATACTCGCATTGCGTTTCACGAGCTTTATCGTCTCCTCTAGCTCGCTCCTGCCGCAGTGAGCTGAGAAGTCGAACCACTCAACTCTAGCTTTCACAACACCTTTCTTCGTGGCAGAAGAGTACACACCTGTCTCGATTACCTGCCTGGCAGGAGTCTCCGGTATAGCGAAGCTTACGATAAATACAGCATTGCGAGGATCGTCCATCAGCTTCTCCATGTAGTACTCTGAGGGGCCGCCCTTGAGCATGCCTGCAGGTGTTACAATTACGCTAGGAGAGCTTAGGGCCCTCCTTCTGTCATCCCAATCCTCAATGCACTGAACCATCTCTAGAGCTTTCTCGAAGAGAGCCGGATCGCGGAGGAGGTCGATGCTCTCCGCTATGAGCTCGTTAGCCCGTCTAGCCATGCCGTCCACGTACACCGGGTAGCTCACTCCGTGCTTCGCGAGCACGCAGAGTATTTCCTGTGCGCGTCCCACAGCAAACGCTGGCACAAGCACAGTACCTCCAGCGGACAGCACTTCCTCTAGGGAGCTTATGAACTCCTTCTCGACTATATCTCGTGGTGGGTGGTCAAATTCTGCGTAAGTTGTTTCCATGATTAGTATATCTGCCTTGGAGATAGCACCAGTGTCACCTCGCCTCAGCAAGCATGTGTCATGCAGAGCATAGTCACCTGTGTAGACCAGGGTGAGCGAAGGCGTCTCAAGAACAACCATCGAACTCCCAGGAATGTGTCCCGCGTCCACCATATTGAAGGTAAGATCTCCCGCCTCGTACACCTCGTTATAGACTAGGGGGACAGCGTGCTCCTTCATCTTCTCTAGCTCCTCCAACTCGTAGGGAATGTAGTACTTGGACAGCTTCATGAAGTCTCTAATCAGCAGCTCGGCAAGAGAAAGCGAAAGAGGTGTTGTTAAGAGCGGAGGTTTGGCAGACACATAGAGTAAAGGTAAAGCCCCGCTGTGGTCCAGGTGCGCGTGAGAAAGAGCACACACTTGGAGAGAACGTGGGTGAACAGGTAGGGGGAATTCAGGCTCATTACCTCTGAGGCTGACACCGTAATCTAAGAGAACCTGGTCTCCTTCGATGTTAAGTAAGAGACCTGCGCGACCCACCTCTTTCGCTGCTCCAAGCAGTTTCAGCTTAACAGGCATAGCCTCCAGCCCTCGCTACACAGTGCTGCAGCAACATGTGCAAAAGGGGTTAAAAATGTAAATTCAGACTTGGTGAGCAGCTTTAGCATCTGCAGGGCGCCAGTAGCCGGCGTACTCTTCTACACCTACGCCTCTGGCTATTTCCAGTATGGTCATCTTCCTGGCCCTCAGCCTATCTTTCAACATCTCCAGCCCCTTCCAGGGATCTGTGTGCTCCCCGCAGGTGAACACGTCCACAGCCGCGTAACCCAGCTCTGGCCATGTGTGAATCGATATATGGGACTCAGCTATCAAAACATAGCCGCTGATACCGTGCGGCTTAAACCTATAAAAGTCAAAACCTATCACAGTGCTGTTGGAGGCTACAGCCGCATCGAGGAGTGCACTCTTGACAACATCTAGGCTATCCAGCGCCGCTGGATCGCACTCGTACATCTCCACTATCAGGTGCCTTCCTACCCCTCCTCTTCTCACCCCCCTTGTCCTGCCCCCCATCGCTGTGCGTTAGCCGGGGGGTTTCGCGCTATTTAAATAATACCCCCGGTGGCTTTTAGACGCGCTGCTGGGAGTATATTATAAATTTTTTTCCTAACGCAGTAGGTTATAGTACTTTGATAACCAATCCACAGTACCTGGTCTCATTTTTTTCAAAGCCTCCTCACAAGTTAGACCATCCAGTATCGCCTGGACAACCTCGTCTATGGATAGGTTTGTCGTGTCCACTTCGTACACCCGTTCTCTGCCTAAGTGAGCAACAGCATCTGCCAGGACAACTCCTAATATCTCCGCCTCTACATTCTCCCTGATTTTTCTCTCAGGGTATCCGCGAGCACGTAATCTTTCGCGTAGTTGAAGGGGGTCTAGCCTTAAGACAAACGCGTATGAAACCTTAGAGGGTGGTATGGCTTCGACAACATGTGTATCCAGCACCTCCCCACATGTCAGCATTTGGTCTAAGTACTCCCTGCACCTCTGAATGTCGACTACGTAGGCTTTGTGCTCCTCGTCGAACCCCATGTGTAACCGGTGCTCAATCACTAGCCTGGCGATATCCAGGTATACTCTCCCTGTTCTCTGAGCTAGTCTCTGAGCAACGCTTGTTTTACCGACTCCCGGCGTACCAGTTATTACCAGGGCCACTCTCACACCCTAGACTGCGCTCTCCTGCCCTCCGCAGAGGTAAAGAATATTATTTTGCGATCACGAGCCGAATATCTCAGGGACATCGTGAAGAGAAGGAGAGAAAGCGGGAAGCCCGAGCGGAAGGCTGAGGAGGCACAAAAGGGGGTCGAGGAGGAGGGGGTAGTATTCCTCCCGGTACAAGAGAGCTACAAAGTTATCGACGAGTACTGGGTTGTCGAGCCTTTCGCCAAGGTGAAGATAGTAGAGATACCCGAGCTAGGCGGGCAGCGCGCATACTTCGTAGAGGAGGTTAAGCTTACCCCCCAAGAACGCAAAGCTGTTAAGAAGTTGATAGATATACTCAGCGTCGAGCTTGAGCCTCCAGCCTCGTTTGACGTCGAGTTACGAGAGCACGTGGTAAATGAGGCTAGGAGGCTAGCAGAGAAGTATAAGTCTTCGGTGAGGGGGTTAAGCGAGGAAAGCTGGCAGAAGGTGCTGTATTACATTGAGAGAGACCTCGTAGGATACGGTCCAATAGAGGTTCTAATGCGCGACTACAGGCTGGAGGATATCAGCTGCGATGGTGTCGACAGAGCTATCCACGTCTGGCATAGAGACTACGAGAGCATCCCTACAAACATAATCTTCACCAGCCGAGACTACCTGAGGGAGTTCATTGTAAAGATCACGCACATGGCTGGGAAGCACATCTCAGCAGCATTCCCAATCGTGGACGCGATGCTCCCAGGGAGGCACAGGCTCGCTGCTACTTATGGAGAGGAGGTCTCTCCCAAGGGCAGCACGTTCACAATTAGAAAGTTCAGGGAGAAGCCTTTATCCATCGTAGAGCTCCTGGATTACGGCAACATCGACTCGTGGTCTGCAGCTTACCTGTGGTTGATGATAGAGCACAAGATGACCCTCATGGTTATCGGTGCCACCGCTGCTGGGAAAACAACTCTACTCAATGCGATTGCTAACTTCTTCAAGCCGGGCTTCAAGATAGTCACGATTGAGGAAACCCCGGAGCTCAACCTCCCACACGAGAACTGGGTCCAGCTTGTAAGTAGGGAGAGCTACGGCCTTGGGGAGTCAAGAATCGGGGAGATCTCGCTCTTCGACCTCGTCAAGCTCTCTCTGAGGTACAGACCTGACTACATCATCGTCGGCGAGGTGAGGGGCGAGGAGGCGTATGTGCTCTTCCAGGCGATGAGCAGCGTCTCCCGCGACACTCCGGTGCTCATCAAGAGAGAGGAGGGCGCCGTAGAGCTGATCCCCATAGGGGAGTTCGTCGATAGGTTCTACAGCGAGGGGGAAGAGTGGGTCCCGAAGAGGCTGGAGGGCTACTACACGCTCAGCCACGACGGCTTTAGTGCGGTGTGGAAGCCGATTAAGTACGTGCTCAGGCACAGGGTTGATGAAGTCTACGAGGTGCTCCTCGAGGACGGGGGGAGCGTGAGGGCGACAGGCAGCCACAGCGTGTTCACGCTAGACCCTGAAACGCTCGACGTGGTGGAGAAGCCGGTAGCCCATCTCAAACCGGGAGACTTCCTCGTCACCTTCGTCAAGAGATCGCCCGCGCACAGGGATTACGCGGAAATCGACGCGTTGGCCCTGTTCAAGGAGAGGGGAGGCATCGAGGTTACAGATCTACCCGCGGAGCTCCGCGCGCTCACTGGGGGGAAGAACCCCATCCCCCTAGCGGAGTACCTGAGGCTGGAGGAGGAGAGGGGTGAGCACTCCAGCGTCAAGGTGAGGGTGAAGAGGAGCAAGTACGCGCTCCCTGCGAGAGTGCCGCTCGACGAGGATCTGGCCTTCGTGTTCGGCGCCTACATTGCCGACGGCTGCGTGAAAAAACACAAAGGGGGGAGGATATGCTTCACCTTCGGGGTTGAAGAGCGGGGCATAGCCCTCAGAGTTGCGGAGGTGCTGCAGCGCAAGTTCGGCGTGCGCCCAACCGTCGACGATAGGGGGAGCTATGCTATCTATGAGTTCAACCACACGCTCTTGGCAGAGCTGTTTGAGAAGCTGCTCGGCGGCAAGCTGCCGGAGAAGAGGGTGCCGCCGCACCTATGGGTCTCGCCCCCCAGCGTCGTGAGGGAGTTCTTCGAGGGCTTGAAGGCGGATTCCAGAAGGACGCTGAAAAAGAGGTACGTCTGCTTCTCAACCGCCAGCGAGAAGCTGGCGCACCAGCTCGTCTGGCTCGCGCGGATAGCCGGCTTCTACTCCACGCTAAGCGTCGAGGGAGGGAGGAGTGGGAACGAGGACAAACGCTACTACGCCGTCAGAGTGTACCTCGACAAAAAGCATAGGAAGCCGAACGCCGGCGAGAGGGTGCCGGTTGAGCTCCTCAAAAGGCTGAGAGGGCTCGCCAAGCCCAAGTCCATGCCTTTGGAGCTGACTTACGTGTGGAGGAGGCGCAGCGTTTCGAAGAAGACCGCGCTGAAGGTCGTTAAGTGGGTGCTCGAAAAGGGCGATTTGAATTACGAGGCTAGAACCTACCTGAGTAGGCTCCTGCAGCTGATGAGCGGCGACCTATTGCTGGTCAAGGTGAAGGACGTTAAGAAAGTGCCCTACAGGGGTTTCGTCTATGACCTGTCAGTGCCCGACTCCGAGTCCTTCTTCGGGGGATCGACCCCGGTGCTGCTCCACAACACCGGCCACGGCGGCCTCTCAACGATGCACGCCGACTCTCTTGAGCGCGCAGTTAAGAGGCTGACAAGCCCGCCGATGAACGTGTCCCCAGCTTACATCCCCTCGCTGAACATAGCACTTTTAACCGAGAGGACAATCCTGCCCAAAGGAGGTTTTGCTAGAAGAGTGAAACATATCTGGGAAGTGGAGGACTACGAAAAGTACCGGGAGATCGTGAGGTGGAACCCCGTTACCGACAAGCACGAGATCACCTCCGAAAGCTACCACTTGAGAATACTGGGAGAGAAGCTCGGCAAGTCTCACCGGGAGCTGCTCTCTGAGATCGAGAGGCGCAGAGCCGTGCTAGAGTGGCTTAAGGCCAAAGGCATCAAGGAGGCCGCTGAGGTCTTCAAGGTGATTAACAAGTACTACATGTACCCCAACGAGGTGTACGCGCAGGCGTCTGAGGAGTTGAAGGAGCTTGGAATAACTGTGGCACCGGTCAAGATAAAGCCACGCGTAACCGTAGAGGTTGTGCCAAAGGTAGCGCCGCTGCCGACCGCCGCTCCCAGAGCCGCAACTGAGCCCGCAAGGCTCTCTCCCGAGCCTCTGGAGCCGCGTCCACAGCCCCAGAGGGAGGTGGGCACTTCGGCTGCTAGTGACATAGAGGTGGCGGTAGACCTAAGTGCTGATGCGCGCATGGTCCTGAGAAGCCTTGTAACGCTTGGCGGGGAGGCCGACCATAATTCGCTGCTCTCGCTGACCCCTCTCCCGAGAGAGAGGTTGTCGAAAGCTATAGGAGAACTCAGCGGTAAACGTCTCATAACGCCTATACTTCTCTACATAGACAACAGACCCATGATGGGCTACAGGCTCACCAGCGATGGTCATGAGGTTGCAAAGAAGCTAAGGCTTTCTCAAGCTTCATCTTAACGTCGGCACACTCACACAGTTTCTATGACTATAATCGGCTTAGAGCCGGGCTCGGGTATGCATACGCTAACTCCCTCATCATCGTCTATAACTACTGTTAGGGTCGAGGCTTGATTCTCGATCACCCTTGTTAAACGCTCCTTGAGACTTTCAAGTGAAACTCCCTCCAGTACTTCGTACTTCTCGACGGCATCGAGAAACATGCGGAGTACGCCCTCCACGTTCGTGACAAACATCTCGGCAGCCATGCTCGGCTTGAGGTCGAGGCCGAGCTCAGGCACTATGACCCTTGCGAAGGGGGAGCGGAAGACTTTCGCCCGATAGTCCTCAGGACACTCCACCCTTAGGTATATTCTCGTCCTCCGCGACGACCTTAGGGGTACCATATCGTTGCGCCTGTACCCGCACGTTGTACACCTCTTGCTGACTATCAGCACGGGGCCGAGAGCGGGTACTTCATAAGCAATCTCCGTTATAAGGAACTCTCCTCGCCCGCACACGGGGCAGGTAGTCCTGTACTCACCCAGCTTTTTGCCGAAATACGTGACCGCCTCTCTTGGAATTTCCTCGCCCTCAAGCATTCTGTGGTTCGCCCGGAATCCAGGTCCGTAAATACGTTATGCGTACGCATGCGCGCGTGCGTATGGCAATCTGTTTTAGTACCCAGCGTCCTGGAAAACTGGGAGAACATGAGTGGGGAGAAAGCTGTCATAACAAGAATGGCTACGCTGCTGAAGAGCGGCGCGACTATGCTCAACGAGCTATGCCCTGTGTGCAAAGTCCCTCTCTTCAGGCTGAAAACAGGAGAAGTCCTCTGCCCAAGCTGCGGCCAGAGATTTGTGCTGGTCTCCTCGGACGAGGAAGAGATCAGAGCGAGAACCGCACTCACCCTCAGAAACCTCGAGGCAACAGTGGTCGAGAAGATAGAGTTCCTAAGGAGGAAGGTCGCTGAGACAGAGTCCCTCGACGAGCTGATCGATGCTGGTAAAGCGCTGGCGACGTTCCTCCAGGTGCTCGAACAGGCTAGGAGAGTGAGAATTAGTGAGCAAGCTCCATCCGGTTAGCTCTAGGGACTGGACTCCCGTGCATTACACTGCCGAACGCTGGGCTTTACTGAGATCGCTTAGAGAGAGGGCTGCGAGCGTGCTGGAAGCACTGCTCTGCACGAAGGTTAAGGCGGTCGTCATAGGTAGTGTGGCCAGAGGGGATGTCACCCCCACCAGCGACATCGACGTGCACCTAGACTCGTACGCGCCCACCCACCAGGTAGTGAGCTGCCTGCAGGAGCATGGCTACGGGGTTGCTTGGTACGAAGTGATCCAGGCCGCGCCCAACTCCGCTGTGAGAATCGTGGTCTACATAGACGAGAGCCTGACAGTATCGATACCCGCATCCAAGCTTAGTAAAACAGAGGAGGAATTCCCCCTGTTCGCCGGTTGCCTGAACCTAGACGAACTTCGCGCAGGTAAACGTGTTCCTGGAGTGAACAAGAGACTGCTGTTGATCGTACCTACCGTTTTCGGCCACGTGGAGTCTTCCATTCTAGGCAGAGAGGTGGAGGTCGCGAAAATGCTTGGAATCTCCGTGGAGACAGTGAAGGAAAGAGTTGCTGTGAGGCTTAAGCGCGTGAAAGAGGGGCGCTCGGGGTTCTACCTGCACAAGTTAGTACCGCCGAACGACTCCCCCGAGAGAGTGCTATTCGCTCTGGCTCGGGCAAACTCGTTACTCGCAAGAAAGCTTGAGGGGGTTCTCCTCTAGTGCGCTCAGTCCAGGTAGTAGTCCATACGCCTTTGATAGCCGGTAGAGCTCTCAGCGAGGCTTGCTGCACTCTCCCGGTAGTACCTCATACCCTCCGCGTACAGCTCTCTAACCCAGGATCGGCGCAGGTATGCCGATTTCTCCCGCGGATTCAGGATGTCGACTAGCTCGAACACCTTAGCAGTTTTTCCCGGCTGGTAGCCTAGCACCCTCCCAATTCTCTGGATCATCTGCCTTGCCTCCCCAGTACCCTCGTAGATTACTGCTACCTCGGCGTCAGGCACCGTTACGCCTTCGTCGAGCACTGTGGTTGTTACTAATACGTTCACTCTGCCCTCTAGAAACCTCTTGAAAGCTAGCTCCCGCTTTAGAGGGGGTGTTTCCCCGGTTATGAGCTCAGCCTTGAACCCCTCCTTTAGCAGCCTTGCGTAGACCTCCTCAGCCGTGGTGAGATACTGTGTAAAGACCAGCACTTTGGAGGTTTCATACCTCCTCAACAGCTGCACCAGTGTGGACAGTTTCTCCTCCTTACCTTCGGCAAAGAAGCTCTCGAACCTCTCGATAGGTGCGACTACCCGTAACCTCATAAGGTCGTCGTAAGTGAGCTTGAACACAAGGTTTCCGCATAGCTCGTAGAGAAGCTGTTCGTTCCTGTCACGTCGCTCCGGCGTGGCCGAGAGAGCCATCCTGTATATAGCGTCCACGTTCAACGCTACACTCTTGAACGTCGTTGCCGGTACATGGTGGGCCTCGTCGAAGACCACGAACTCGAACCTTCCCTTTAGAGCATCCAAGGCTTTCACAGCGCTAGTGTACGTGGCAATAGTTATGCCGCCAAGCTTTCTCTCACCAGCCCCCAAGATACCCACCGAGTGCTTGGGGACACCCAAGTACCTCTCGAGGTAGTCGAGCCACGTCTGCAGCAGCTCCTTGGTAGTGACCAGGATCAGTGTAGGCTTCCTAAGGGTGTAGATAGCTTCTAGCGCGATGAACGACTTCCCCCCTCTAGTGAAAATGGCTATTGTGCCCCTTCTAGTCCTGTACCAAGCCTTAAAGGCATCCTCCTGGTGGGGAAGAAGCTCGAATCGCTTCTGAAGAGGTATTTGAACCTCCGGAAGCTCCTCAACCTTGTTCTCGACGGTGAAGCCTTCTGATGCAAGAAAATCCAGGTACTTCTGGTAGAGAGCCACAGGCGTGGTAACGCATTTTTCCCTCCATGACACATGCGCGACTCTCAACCGGCGCTCCACGAGCTCTGAGCCCTCGTACACTCCTTCGGAGCTGAGCAAAGCTCGTTCCACAAAGTACTTCAGCGTGCCTAGCTCGGTAAGCTTCGAGACCAGCACCTCGTCCAGCGCGTTGAACCACCAGCGCAGCTTGCCATCTACCCTCGCCAGGGTTACATTGAGCAGCCGATTATCGAAGAAGACTCTTACGCCTAGCTTCTGCTCAGCCTCCTTGGCGAACCTCGCAAGGTAGAGCAGAGACTTTAATCTGGGAGCGCCATCGGACGAGTAAAGGTATTGTCCAAAGCTCTCAAGCACCTCTTTAAGAAGTACATCGTTGCCGAGAAGCTCCAGCGTAGCCCCTCTCACGACTACTGTATTAGCCCGCAGCCCGCGCCAGATCTCTCTCAGTTCCTCAGCCTCTCTTGCTGTCAGCGCTGATAAGCTCAGCAGCTCCACTAGAAGCCCCTCGAGTTCGCCCTCGCTTAGGACAGCCAGCTTAGACGAACTAACTCTCCACACCTTGTGCTCAGGGTCGAAAACAGCCACCCTCCTAGCTAGCTCAACGAACCTGCGAAACCTGGCTTCGTCCAGGGATCCCTTTCTCCTTAGGACCAAGTTCAGCAACTCGTAACTGCCGCTCATCATCGAACCTCAGAGATCACCTCCCTCATCAACACTAGAGAAGCATGACGGCCCTAACATAAACCTAGCGTGCAACCTTGCACTTGCAACGAAGCGCGTGTGCACTACGGAACCAAACAGTGGTGGGCCGGCCGGGATTCGAACCCGGGACCCCCCGGTTATGAGCCGGGTGCTGTAGGCGGCGCACCTGCATCCGCTACCTGGCTGAGCTACCGGCCCCTTTGGACTCAAGGTGGTGAGGGGTTAAAGGTTTTGCGGGGGAGGGTGGGTTTTCCGCGAGCTCGAGTATTCTGTGCGCCACAGGACCTCTTAGAGTATCTTCTCGGCGAGCTCTCTCAAGGCTCTCCGCCACTCCTCGTAGCGCTCGGCGAGCTTCAGCACCTCGCAGCCGCAGAGCCCCACGAGCCAGCACCCGCTCCACCCGCGTGCTCGTGCAGCAAGGGCGAGTGGAGTGGGAAGTCAAGCTACCGGTTTTACTGTTTTGACTGTTTGAACTTTTCGGGTAACGGTTGTGGCGGGCCCGCCGGGACTTGAACCCGGGACCTGTGGCTCTCTTCTCTTCTCCGGAGGCCTACGGCCTCTCAGTGGTCACCGCGCTTCCTACCTGCGCTACGGGCCCCCTTTTTTGCAGTACGCTTGAAGGCTTATTCTTTACGCGTGCTCCAAGCGTTGTGAGTATGCGCTTCAAGGAGGATGTACGCCTCTTGCATCATCCTGATAAGCCTTAGGAGCTCGTTAGCAATAGACTTGGCCCTGTAGATGCTATTGCAGCTCAAGGTCAATGTGTACGTTAACTCCCCCCTCTCTGCAGCAGCCTGTAGCAGAACCCCGAACCCACTGAAGTCGTCGGCAAGTAGAGCCTTGAGCATATTCTCAGCTGTTTCATGCTCCACGGCAAGGCTTACCTCTATCTTGATCTCTTGAGCTCCGACGGCTCCCGTCATATTTCCTTGAGGAGGCGTTCAACAGCGTTCTCATCTATTAGGAGCCCGCCTGCCGCAGGATGCCCACCACCGACTCCTCCGACTTTCGAAGCTAGGCTTCTCAGGAAATCTCCTAGGTTTATGTCCTCCGTCAACCTCCTAAAGGAAATCTTCCACCTCCCCTCTCCGTACCTTGCCGCTACACCTAGAAACTTTCTACCCCTAAGCCTGTTCAACGCAATGCTCAGCAGTATGGAGCATAGCGAGCCTGTCAGCTTCGGGGGAAGACCCTCTAGGAACGCGATAGCGCCTGCAGCACCTTCTCTGACTACGCTGTGCCACTCGTTCTCAGCAATAGATATGTACTTCGCCAGGAGCCTCCTGTAGTGTCTGAGAGCCTCCTCTGCACGAGCTAAATACCTCCCTTTATAGCCTATGTTGAGCGCTACCGCGGTCGGGTACTGCTCCATCCTACCGAGGGCGTTGAGCAGGTAAGCGTACTCCCTCAGGTCCTTCAGCATGCTGCTCGGAGGTTCTTTCACCAGGTAGTACTTGTAGCCCACTATCTTCTGCGCCTCGCGCACAGAAACCCCGCTTAAAACCATGTGCTTGACAAGCTCTGTGGCGAGAAGCTTCTCCTCCTCCTTGGTCAAGGAGCCTAGGGGCCTCAGCTCGTTGCCCACCTTCGGCTCGATCCTGATCCTCTGGAGGAAGTTATAGGCAGCAGTCTCACTCCCGCTCAAACCCGGAATGAAGGGGTCCATCGTTGCAGCTAGAGCAGTGACGATGGGTCTAGCTTTGGGTCCGAAGAGTCTCAGTCCAACGCTCTCCTCCACAATCCCTTCCTGCTTTGCTATCTCGACCACCTCGGAGTTCAAGCCCGTGAGGGAGAACTTCTCACCGTTGTCCATACGGTCACCTAGCGCTCCAACCACGGCGACATGCGCTAAGCGCCTCGTCGAGGGATCCGCTTCGACAGACACCGCGAACGCTACTGAGGCTGCGCACGAGTGAGACGACGCGTCGATCCCAGCCAAGTAGGGGTTAACCTCGACAATTCCCGAGAGCTCCTGCTGCGGGTGAGGGGGGTGGTGGTCTATGATCAGTGCGCTTTGTAAGCGTACGCTCGCAAGGAGGTCCTTGTAACCGCTCCCGAGGTCTAGGAACACTACTCTGGGATAGTCGCGCAGGGGGAGCTCTGAGAGCACGTCTGGGTACAACTGTTCGACGAAGGTCAGGTGGAAGTCAACACCCCAGCTGCTGAGTAGGGACGCTACTATGCTTGCAGCTGCAAGCCCATCGGCATCGTAGTGCGCCACGACAAGCGGGGCGCTTCCTTCACGGAGGGTCTCTTTGAGAAAAGCAGCGCCTTTTCTCAGGAGAGGTTTTAGCTTCTCAAAGTAGGACACAACACGCTCGACCTACCGGAGCACGATTTTCTCCGGCTCGTACCTCCAGTCTGGGGGTAAGATTCCTTCCCTCTTATAGTACCTGGCGAGCCTGTGAATCTTGCTCTCCACGAGCTGGAGGCCTCTCTTGCTGTGGTAGTCCTTCGGATGCTCTTCAAGGTGGCGCCGGATCTTCAGCGCTTTGCGTATGAGGTTGCTCAAGTCCTCTGGTATCTCCGGCGCTAGCCCCCTCTCCTGCAGTATCTGGAGGACGCTCTTGCCTGTAACAGCCTTTACGAGGGGGATCCCGTACTGGTCGCGCAGGATAACGCCGATGAGCGATGGAGGGTATCCTCTACGGTAGAGACTGACCACAAGCTCTTCTACCTCTTCCGGGCTCATCTTCACCCAGTCCGGCTTCTGAATCACTGCAGGTCGTGTGGACCCTGAACGCCCCTTCTCCTTAGACTTCCTCATGTAACCCCCTGAAGCCTGTAAACAGCGCCTATAAAACTTGCGCAACGGCGTGGCGGGCCCGCCGGGACTTGAACCCGGGACCTGTGGCTTTCCGCTGCCAGGGTCGCAGCCGCAGGCCACCACGCTTCCATGCTACGCCACGGGCCCGCGGAATTTTTCACCCTAGTATACCAGGGGGTTTATTTTTTACGTGCGCAGCTACGCGCTTAAGGAGGAGTTTCTCTCTTTGCTGTAGCGCTTTTAAGAAGCTCCAAGGTCGTCTTTAGCTTCTCAACGCGGACCGTGTTATCGTACGGCTCAAGCACCTCCTCGCACTTCGCGCAAAGATAACCTAGCTCGTCGGCTTCTGCAGATGTGTACTTTCTGCCGCACGCGGGGCACATGTAGTACTCGTCTCGCGTCTCCTCTAGGAACAACTTCTCTAAAAGCTGCGCCACAAGCCTCTTCCTGTCCTCTATTATCCTCTCAGGGGGCTCGTCAGTAATCCTCCAGTAGTACCGGTACCAGCCAACGTTCTCATCCCTGGCCCTGCGGTACCTGACAAACCTGCTTTCAAACAGCTCGTTGAGAATCCTTCGAACCCGAGCGACGTCCATACCGAGCTCGGATGCAAGCTCCTCATCCGAAAGCTCAGCCTTGTCCATAAGTATCCTCATTATGCGTGCTGCATCCTCTCCGTGAATCTTCCTCGCAAGAGCTATCAGCACCTCTTCACGCTTCATTCTCAGTGACCCTCTTCACGATTTTACCTCTTTCTGACGGGATAACTTTTAGCTTCGCCCCCTTAAATTCCCTTACCAGCTCTCTACCTTCAAAGAACCTATCGAGAAACACAGCTAAAGCTGCAACTTCGCTGTGCGGCTGGTTGCCTATCGCGACGTTGTAGTCTGCTAGGTCAAAAACTTCCCTGGGCATTTTCTCCCCACCCACGACCACCAGTATGCTACCACACCTCTCCCGCAGCTCAGTCAGAAGGCTAGGCCTTTCAGCTATATTGATGCCATACATTGTCAAATGAACAACTATGCCTCCCAACTTCTTCCAGCTTTTAATGAATCCGATAGGGTTATACACAGTATTTACCTCGAAGTTGCCGCCCCAAACCTCGGTCACCTTGCGCAGAGTCCTTATAATAGACTCCTCTACGTGCTCCTCCAAGTATATTCCATCTGCTCCAAACGCTCTCGCTACAAGCCCTACGTGCGCGGTGACCCTATGATCCCTGACAGGCCTGTGCCCCATTCTCAGCACGAAGACCCTGCAGATGCTAGACACACTGCTGTCTCACCATCACAGTTTTCAGCATTAGCTGTACCAGGCTAATAGGGTCTCATGGAGAACTATAAACTATTGTCTGCTGACCGGCGCGTTCTGGTAGAGGATTAGGAGTGCTACTACATGCTGTGCTAAACTTCCTGGATATTCTCTCTGCGGCATCCCCCTTGCATTCGAAAGATATGTCGACCCAGTCGCCATTAAAGGATACATCTAGGACTCTGCACTTGCACACAATTTCCTTCATGGTTTCTTCAAGCAGTACACTCGGAACTCTTAGTCGCCTCCTAACCTTACCCGGGAGGCTCTCTAAGATCTTCTGCTGCAGCACGTCCAGGTTGTAGCCCGTTCTCGCAGAGAGCGGCACAACCCCTAGGGTACCTAGGGCTTTCAGCTGGCGTATGTTAGCTTCTAGAACCGGGGGCTGAGCGGAATCTACCTTATTAGCTGCAATGAGGATCCTGCTAGGCGGTACGCCTAAGCTCGACAGAATAGTCATCCCTGCAATAATCTTCCTCTCCACTTCTTCAGGAGGCTCGGAAGCGTCGACTAGGAACAGAACAAGGTCAGCGTAGCTGGTCTCGCCCAGTGTGGTGTAGAACGCGTCAAAGAGCTGCTCGGGGAGGCTGTCTATGAAGCCTATGGTATCTGAGACTAAAACGGGCATGCCTAGCAAGTCCACAAGCTTAGTTTTCGTGGAGAGAGTGGCGAAAGGCTTGCCGTCGATGTAGCCCGACCACGCGGTGAGCTTGTTGAACAGTGTTGTTTTGCCAGCACCGGTGTAGCCTGTTAGCGCGACACTGAAGAGACCTGCTTCGCGCCTTCTCAGCCACCGCATGCTCTTTGCCTTCCTGAGCGCCCTTAAGGACTCCTCAATTTTTGAGATTCGCGAGACCACGTATTCGTAGTAGGCGTCGACGGCGTACCTGCCACCGCCCATAAAGCCGTGCAGCTCGCCTCTCTTCTGCAGGTTGATGTACTCTCTAGCGAAGCTGAGCTCCCTTTTCAGTCTAGCGAGCTCTATCTGCAGCTTGGCTTCCTTGCTTCCCGCTCTCATTGCAAATATCTCCAGTATCAGCTCGTATCTGTCGACAACATCTACTCCTAGCTCTTTTCTTAAGTTGTAAACTTGGCTGGGTTTCAGCAGGTTGAAGAAGATAACCTTGCTCGCACCGGTTTGGGTGATAAGCTCCTTTAACTCCTGAACTTTACCCCGGCCTATATTATAGCGCGAGTCGGGAGCCCGCCTCTGCATGAGCTCCCCAACTACCTCGTACCCTGCTGCTTCGGCGAGCGCGCGTAGTTCGTGGAGCATGCACCGCTCGTCTTCAAGCATGCGCTGGACTAGGATCACTCGGGCAGGCATCTGATCACTCCCTGAACTCCGCTACGTCGCCTAATGTTAGTGAGTAGCCGTGGTAGTCCTCGCTGACATCCTCGAAACTCGTCAAACCCTCGCTAACTCTCTCGAGCAGCTTGACTTTCAAGACCTTCTCCAGCTTCCGTGCTAGCTGGAGAGTAGGCTCCAGCTGCTCTGCTTCAATGCGCCTGATCGTGGACTCCTTCTCGCCCACCATAGCAGCTAGAGCTTCACGGGTCAGCCCCATCTTCTCCCTAGCCTTCCTTACTACCTCGCCGTACCCCTCTACCACAACATACTCGTCCGCCTCGGACGCTCTCTGTCTTCTCACCGCTATAGCCCTGCGAGCTGCTCGAGTCCCGCTGCTCTGAGACAGGTTCAAAACCGCGACCACGGTGCGACCTCTAGCACACCTCGAGCACACGAATAGCTCAGCACCCTCAAGCACGATCCTATAGACAGCTCCTCTGATCTCAGCCCCGCAGAGCTCGCACTTGACCATTCGTCTTCTCGAACTGTAGAGCTCCATTTTTTACTTTTGCCCTGAGGAGGACTTCCCAGGATCGAAAAGAGATAAGATTGGCTGTGTACATGTAAGCCCGGTCACATGTCACACATAGAGTGTGAAAAGGCTAGCGAGTGGGAATTAAAGCAGATAATCACCGTTGTGAAGTACCTCTATGGCATTGATATCTCTTTTCTGCTGAAAAGCAGAGAGGTTTGCGTCTCCAGATCCCCTGCTACCGGGAGATTGAGGCACGTGTACCTGGACGGCGTGCTCGTCATGAGCCTGAGAAGCTGCGACGGATTCCTGGTATTCACTCCCGCTGGTTGGAAGACGCTGCGCGAAGCCTCACTAAGACTACGCGAAGTCGTGGTCTCAGCAGATGTTGCGAGATTCGTCGCCGAGGGTAAGTCGCTCTTCAGTAAGCATGTCGAAGCTGCTGATCCAGAGATCCTGCCCGGAGATGAGGTATGCGTCGTCTCTGATGACAGAATCGTAGCTGTGGGCAAGGCTATACTGCCCGGAAAGGATATGGGCATTATCAGAAGGGGAAGAGCTGTAAAGATTCGAAGAGGAGTAAGCTAGGTAAAGAAAACCTCATGAGAGGGAGGGATAGCTACCTGGTTTTGTGAAGAACCACGTAACGGAGTTGTCGCCGTGTCTCAATCTTCGCATCGAACTTGTCTCGGAGTACTCTCTCTATTTCGCGGTAGTAGTACTGATTCGTGAGCCATGCAGGAGGTCTCACTCTGGGAACTAACCCCCGGATCACACTAATGTCGGTGGTCTTCTTCACATAAGAGACGTAGGTGTACCTGAGCAGGGTTCTGAGCTTAATAGATATCCTCTTCGACTTTGTAGAATTCAACAGTTGCTGAACAACAAGCTCTAAGTGCTCGAGAATCTTATCCTTCTCCTCTCGAATCTTCAGACTCATGGGGGCTACCTCGTGCACTGGTTAATATTCCTGCTTCCACCATCGTGGAAATATATAAAAAGCTTTTGCTGCTTTGCTCAGGATCTTCGCCTGTAGTCGAAATAAAATTTGCCTTTGTACAAGCATCATCTATTTTAAGAGATCCCAGATGCTATCCTCATTAACCCCTAAAATCTTTGAAACATCCTCGACAGACTTATTTAACGTGACCATGAGAGACCTGTGGTTGCTGTAGAGTACGCGTTCTTCACCGGTAGCTGATACCTCGGTTACTATTAGGTAAAAGCGTGTCTTTCCATATTTCTCCTCAACTTTCACTACCTTTAGAAGCTTTGCCGGAGGCTGCACAACGACCTCCTCCACGCGTACAGACGAGTCTCCGTGGAAAAGGTCGTTCACGGAAATGCCCACCACAGCTCCTATGTCTCGATCGAAATCTATGAAGTCTTCCTCCGTGAACTCCCTAGAAGTTCCGTATAGTCTTACTAGGTTTTTGCCTTCGACCTTGAAGAGCGCGGTGGTAACTGTGAGATCATTGCTCACGGGGTCTACCTGCTTTAACGTGAAAGAGAAACTCTTCACGGTTGTTGCCCCCAGCTACTCCTCTACCACTGGGATGCCGAACCTCTTGGAGGCTAGCACGTGGTCTTCGTAGGGTATGCTGTCAACGTCTATTATTCCGCCGTAGTGTCTCCTGTACGGCTCGCCGGAGATAAGCTTCTTTATGTTCCTTTTATAGTGCTGCGCAATGAGGGAGGTTCCTGTGAGCTTCTCCCAATCTTTCACGGTGTATGAGAACGCCCTCTGGGCTCTCTCCCTATAGAGCTCCTCAATGACGTTGAAGGAGCAGAAAGGCACCTGCCTGCCGTCAGGCATCACGTAGTGGATGTCGCACCTTGATACTCTCGCCACATCGTGGTTGTACAGGTCCTGGAAGTGCATCATACCGAGGAACAGTGTATTGTAGTGGAACTCGCCAAGGCTCTCGTAGTTATGCTTCACGAATACATCCAGTAAGATCCTTAACACTTTGCCGCGCTCCCTTAGCCTCTTGGGAGCCTTCTTCAGGTCGACAAATTTCCTTAGCTTTGCAGCGACCTCAAGAAGGACCACGTACTTGTTCCTCCCCCTCTTCAGCTCCTCAGCCTTCTCCTGAAGGAAGCTCAGCAGCTCGTCGACGTGGACAAACCTGGTTATGGGGATTATCTCGCCGTCCTCCTGCCACACGTAAGTCGCCGCGCCGCACGCGAAGTGGGTTGTGAATGCCAGCTGGGGCTTCCCCGTGAGGGCCTCTACGAACATGGAGAGAGGAGCCACGCTCGGCACCGGGTACCAGTCCTCCTTCCTTATCTGCCCACCCGTCTGGCGTTCTATCTCGGCAATGACGTCCGGTATGGTCACTCGCTCCTTCTCGCGCTCTTTGCGAGGCATTTTCCCGGTTATCGAGACCGGCTGGAAGTTAATACCGCGTACTATGTCGTTGTGCCTAAGGCCGAACAGTATTATCTTGCCTACGTCGGACAGGTTGTAGCTCTTGATCACCGTGGGGACCAAGACCGTGCCGAGACCAGCCTTCCTCAGATTGTCGAGCGCATAGGGTGCCTCCCAGTGGTTCTTCGGGTTCGTGTAAGGTGTCACACCATCGAAGCTCATGTACACGACATTCACCCCGGCTTTCCTCACCTTGATTACGAGCTCCGGGTCGAAGGCAAGCCTGATGCCGTTTGTGTTCAACTGTATGTGCGTGAACCCCTCCTCCCTGGCTATACGTATGATGTCTAGCAGATCGTCTCTTAGCGTTGGCTCGCCTCCTGTGATCTGTACGGCAGGAGGCTTCACAGGCTCGGCGAGCCTAGCTTGTCTCAGCATGTACCTTATGTGCTCCAAGGAAGGCTCGTATACGTAGCCAGCCTTGGTCGCGTAGAAGAAGCAGTAGTAGCAGCTCAGGTCGCACCTGTTCGTCGCGACGATGTTTATGAGCGCAGCATGCGACTTATGCCTGGGGCAGACGCCGCAGTTGAAGGGGCAGGGAGCCAGCAGGGGTACGTGCGTAACAGCGTTGCCTCTGCCCTCGGCCTGGTAGCGCCTGTACCTCTCGTACGTGCTTGCATCGCCGAAGTATAGCTCCTCGAATTCTCCATGCTCAGGGCACACCTTCCTTATCCAGACCTTACCCTCTTTTTTGAAAATCACCGCTCTGAGGAGGGAGAAACACTCGGGGCACACTGATTGAGTATACGTAACTAGCTCCTCTCCTTCACGCAGAGGTGGCCTCACGGATAGGTAGACTTTGTAGTCTACACCTGGCTTGGGCATCAGCTGCGGTGCAAGCTTCTCCGCAACTTCCCTGATCTTCTCCAAAGGAGCGTTTCGAAGCTCAAGATAATTCACCTGGACTTGTTCTCGCAAAACCTCGCGAAGGTGAGGCATAAGACCCCCGCTCCTCGCAACACCCTCCTCTAACTTATATTCTTTACCCTTATGCCTGGGGCATACTATTGGACAGACCAGCGGCTCCCAGTATGCTCGCGCGTATAGGAGAAGTAGGCAGGCACGCAGCACTAGCTCTTGAAAAGTTTGGACAGCTTTTCGAGAGGCAGCACCGGGAGGTCGTACACTAGCGAATCCACGATTCTTGCCAACATCTTCTCTTCCTCCTCGGACAGATTTAATTTGTATGTCTCGGCATAGCTTCTTAAGGCTTCGACAAGCTGGAAAGCCTCCAGTTTGAGCAGGACTCTCCGCTCCTCCAGCACCCGCCTTTTCTCAGTGAAAACCTCCCAGGTTATAACCCCACTTATTACCTTCTCGTCAAGCTCCAGGATCTCGTCCCTTAAGCGCTTCAACTCCTTGGAGATACTCTCAAGCTGCTTCACACCCTCAAGAAATGTCTCAAGCTCCTCGCTCACTATGTACACGCGCCCACCCTCGACCTTTATCCTCTCAGGCGGGAGCTCCAGCCTCTCCCCCCTCTTGGTCAGCACGAATACTTTCAAAGGCTGCTTCGACTTCTTGGAGATGAATATCTTGTAAAGCCTCCCTAGAGGCTCCTCCTCCCCCCTCCTGTAGACTTCCTTCCCTATAAGTCTCTCCAACAGCCTCCTGTCATTAATCTCACTGAGCAAAACCCCCCTGGTGTACATCGTACTGTATACCCTTTTCGAAGCGAATAAAGGAAAACAAAAGCCGGCTTTGCGAAAGTGGCTTCGAATATAATGGTAGCGCGTCGGTACTACGTGGCAGACGCGTCTTCGCGAATGACGAGAAGCTATAGAGAGACCTATGCGAGGAAAGTTGCCCTCTTCGAGTAGCTAAAGCATGCATAAAGTTTTTTTAACCGGACTAGTGCATATCTACTTGCGGTGAATAGGATGTCTCAAGGTGGAGGAGAAATAAAATTGGACCACGTGGACAGGAAGATACTGGAAATACTCCAGGATAACGCGAAGACCCCTTACTCCCAGATAGCCAGCCAGGTCGGGATCTCCGAGGCCACAGTCCACCTGCGGATAAAGAAGCTGGTCGCAGCCGGTGTGATAAAGAGGTTTCAGGCGATAGTGGATCCAGAGAAAGTGGGTAAGAAGGTAACAGCCATAATTGCGGTTATAGCAACTCCTCAGAAGTACTCACAGGTCTTAAAACAGCTCGAAAAGCTGGAGGACGTCTACGAGATTTACGACGTTACCGGAGAGTACTCCACGATACTGAAAGTTCGCGTGAAGAACAAGGAGGAGCTAGCTAAGCTCATAGACCTCGTGGGGAGCATAGACGGTGTGGAGAGCACTAAGACGATGTACGTGCTGAGAGCTATCAAGGAGGATACGAGGGTTAGGATAGATTAACCACTGACGGCGGGGGGACGACCCAGCGCGGGCGCCTATAGCGAAAAAGCTAAAAACTCTGACGAGAGCGACTCAGGAGCTCCCTTGAGCGCGAGGAGGGCCAAAGACAAGTGGGCTGCCAAACAGTGGATCAGAGTGTTGGCACCGCGTGCATTTGGCTACGCTGAGATAGGATTGATACCTGTCACGAGGCTTGAAGAAGCCATTGGGAGAACTGTAGAAGTGAGCTTTTACGATATCACAAAGGACGTGTCCCAGATCCACATCAAGCTAAAGTTCCAGATAGTCCACACGGAGGACAGTACCGCCTACACGCAGCTGAAGCTGATGGAGATGACCAGGGACTACATAAGAAGCCTTGTTCGCAGAGGTACTTCAAGAGTAGATGCCATTATGGATGTGGAGACCAAGGACGGGATTAAGCTCAGAGTAATGGCCATGGTAGTCACGCAGTCGCGTGTTAAAACCTCGCAGAAGAAAGCCATTAGAAAGATCATGTTTCAGCTAATCGGCGAGAAAGCTCGGTCAATGGACTTCGACACGTTCATCCAGCACTGCGTTCTGGGAACCCTCGCGGCAGAGATAGAAACGCACGCGAAGAGGATCTATCCGCCCAAGAAGGCTGAGATACGGAAGATCAAAGTGCTGACGCCAACAAGGGAGATTCCGCTCGTGAAGCCTAGCGCGGCTGAGGCCAGAACCCCTGCTTAAACGTCCGCGCGTGCGCACCTTGCGAGTATTCTCGTAAGAGTTTCCTGTAGGAGCTCACGCACCAAAGCGCTCCTATGCGCTTTTCCTATTACCTTCACACCAGCTGCTCCTGTATGACCCCCACCCTCACCCCCAAGCACGCTTGCGACGCTTCGTGCTATATCCGACAAGTCCACACCTAGCTTGGCTAGGTCTCTCGAAAGCCTCGAGCTGGCTCTCACCTCACCCTCCTTACCGCCTACAACTATCGCCAGATCCGCCCCGAGGGACACTAGTGCTCTTGCCGCAGACGCCTCGAAGGAGGAGACTTCGCTGACCGCCACGAGATACCCGCATACATCGAGGATCATCGCTCTCTGAGCGGCTTTCAGCCTAGCAATCCGCTCAGCGTACTCGGGCTCCTCCTCTAGACTGATAAGGGCTTCTTCTAGGGAACCCCCCTGCTCTAACAGCCACGCAGCAGCACGCAGAGTGCGCGGCGTAGCCAGAGCAAAGCGCTTGGTGTCGAAGACTATCCCCGCTAGTGCCAGCGTTGACAGCTCCCTGCCCAGCCTTAACCCCCGGATCTGCGCTATCTCTACTGCCAGTGTGACTGCGGAGGCTTCACGCTCCACCAGTGCTAGCGCTGCCCTCTCGGCAATAGAACCCTTATGTTCATGATGATCTACCACAACTACGTGCCTGCCCTCCAGGCATTCCTTAACCTCGGATAACATGATCTCGTTGGAAGTGTCGCAAACAACCACGTATTCGGCATCGCTGCACGAGCAGTTCTGATTGTAGCTAATGCCAAAGCGCTCTATGAGCTTCTTCGACAGCTTGCTCGGACCCTCTGGAAAGCAAACTCTAGTCGTGAAACCCATGGACTTCAGAACCTCCCGAAGGAGAAGTGCTGAAGCCACAGCATCCGGGTCTGCATTCACATGCGTAGTTACGAAGACTGTGCCTGGCCTTGCAGATTTGAAGAACTCGAGAAAGCTCAGATTCATGGTAGGACCTCTAGGCCTTGAGCCTTTAGACGCTGAGAAGCTCTCTCGAGAGCCTCGTCCACAACCTTGTTTATAGTTTCCTCCAAGTCCCTCCTAGGGTAAGATCTCGACGAAGCTTCTGTCTCCACAGTCAGCGTATAGGGCCAGTCCAAATCCACCTCCACCTTAGCCACTATCTCAAGTTTGGAGTCCACTCCCAACCTCGACTCAAGCAACTCTACAATCTCTCGGACGAGCCTCTCTGCTTCGTTTAAGACCGCTTCCGCCTTCTTCTCGGTGAGATCGGCGAGCATGAGCTGCTAGGCACCCTGAGCTCCTCGGAGCTGCTTCTCAAGGGAACTCAGCCTCTCGCGGAGTAGCCTCTCCCTCTTCGAGAACTCCTCCACGCGAACCTGCAGCAGCTCTTTCTCGGAAGTGAGTTCCTTCACAACCTCTTCCTTGGGAGTCCTGAAAAGAATATTTCCGTAGCTCCTGTAAACGTAGTTATCCGGGAGCTTCTCGAGCTCCTTCAAAACTCTCTCTATTTCCAGCAGGCGTGCTCTATATTGCTGTAGGCTTAAGACAACAGCTCTCAACTCCTCTACAGCCTGCTGGTATCGCGCTACAAGGCTAGGCTCGACGGCCATCCGATCACCTCCTCCGCAGGAAGACACGCGCAGCACTTATACTTAGCGCACTCCACCCAGGACGCGCAGTGTACGCGGAGCTCCTCTCTGCGGAGGGTCAGTGATATATACGGCCGACACCTTCTGAGGCAGTAGATCTGAGGTGGCGCCCCTACTGCGCCTAGCTCTAGGTCTCACGGCGTTACTCCTACTGTTCTCAGCAGGAAGCGCTCTAGCACTCCATGCTGGGGGGAGACAGGTACACCTATCTACAGCCAATAACCAAACCCAGGTTATGCTCAACTTTACTCTTCACATAAAGACATGCAGAGGTGAGGATATCATTTGGCAGCATTATGATTACCCTTTAATCTTCATCAATGGCATAGACATTAATTACACTAAAAAGCTCAACTGTGCGAGGTTTTCGTGCAAGATTGAGTACCCTCAAGCTGGTAACTACTCGCTGGACATCGAGTGGCTTGGCCGCAGGGTTTTCTCCCAGATACTTTACCTCAACGGGTCTCAGCTAGCAGTGACTGTGAAAGCCAATATTTCTAACATCATGGTTTCCGTCTACACGCTGGACGGCAGGGAGCTTCAAGGACTCAAGGTGATGCTGCGCGTTGGAGACCGCGAGCTCGAAGTGCTCTCAGGGCAGAGACTAGCCCTACCCCACGGCCACGTGGGATATGAAGTCTCCAGTCCGAGCGGGCTTGCGAAAACCTCTGGAGTTAGTGAGGTGAACTGTGGTACCGCCGTGCTCCGTGCAAACCTGAGCGTTTTCAGCAGGCTGGTGTTCGCCTTCAGGCTGCTCGACAACCTGCCCGCTGCGGGGCTCAACGCCAGCGTGAAGATCTTCTACGAGGAGATGGAGCTGAAAAACGTGGATTTAAGAAGCTCTAGCGAGGCAGAAATCCCTGAGGCTCCTACCGGCAGGTACAAGGTTTTGGTGTTCATAGTAGGCAGACTTTTCGAAGAGCGGATTGTGGAAGTTACAGCAGGCAGTAACGCCTACGTAATCCCTCTGAGCGTGCTCAGCAGCGCTGCGATCAGGCTGCTGGATGCCTCTGGTAATGCGATACAGGATGAAAACCTTGAGGTCGTGGTGGCAGATCCGCTTGGCAGGGTCTATAGGAGTGACCTGTCGGGAGGCCTTCTCACACTCCCGTACGCTCCCCTAGGCAGCTATGAGCTGACCATATATGACGCAAAGTGGGGAGTGCAGCTAGGCTCATACGCATTCAGCATATCTTCTACAGATACCTCTAGAGGCATAGATGTTCTCACGAACCTTGTCAAGAGCATAATTAGAGTGAAAGCTTCCGGCTCCCAAACCCTGCCAAGAGACTCCTACATACTCCTCAAGTACTCCGGCATTGTGGTTTTTGCTGAGCGCTTAAGCGAGGAGAAAACAAGTGTGACTATCGAATTAAGCTATTTACCACTAGAAGCTGTTCTCCAGCTGACTTATAGGTATGGCACGTATGCACAAGAAGAAGTTCTGAGAGTCACGAGTGGGGAGAACCTGGTGGAGGTCCAGCTCTACGATGTCAAGTTGACTGTAATCGATCTAGATAAAAAACCTGTGGGAGGGTGTGACATCAGTATATCTTCAAAATATTTCAATTACAGCTTCAAATTAGATTATAACGAAATACTTTTGAAAAACCTGCCACTAACTGATGCGAAAGTCTCTGTAAAGTGCTCTGGCATCGAGGTTCTCCGCGCAACTCTGACCCCAGAGGAGCTGAGAAGAAAGAACGTGACCTTGGTAGCACACGTGGGAGATATAGCGGTTTACGTAAAGGGCTGGTTCGGCAGGCCTATTTCCGGCGCACTTGTCAAAATCGCTGTCGCGAGCTTTTCTGAAGCAGCGGAGTACCTAGCCTACACAGACCAAAGCGGCTTTGCTTCCGTGAAGAACGTGCCGTTGCCCCCTACGGCTAACATCACCCTCACTGTATCATACAGGGGTGTAGTGTACGAGCGTGGTTTAGATGTAAACATTAAAAATTATGATGTATTCCTCGACATATTCTTTGATACCCCGATTTTTGTGCTATCATTATCTCAAACAATCATAGTAGTAGCGGTCTCGCTGATGTTAACGGTGACAGCCTTACTTGCGTACACTAGGATAGCGAGGTTGAAGGAGATCAAAGAGCTGTTCGTAGAGCCTCTCGGAGTGGCTGAAGAGCGCGAAGGAGAAGGAGTGCTTGCGCGCTTTAGAAGATTCTTCTCAAGGAGAAGGAGGAGAAAAGCGGAGGAGGAAGAGCTATTTTTCAGCTTTTAGGACGCCTGAAGCAGCGCCATGCGCCGCTTCCTCAATATTCAGGGCGAGATACCCCTGATTGGTCATGTGGCGTTTGGAATCATCGACAGAGGGACGAACCTTCTGCAGGTTAGACCGACGTCCTCCTGCCCGCTTTCATGCATCTTCTGCAGCGTCGACGCTGGGCCGCGCTCCCTGAGGAGGCAGACAGAGTTTGAGGTCGATAAGGACTACCTCGTTGAGTATGCGTTACGGGTCGTTAGAGAGAAAGGGCTCGATAAAGCCCACATTTATATAGACGCTGTCGGCGACCCCTTGACCTACAGGCACCTCGTGGACCTCGTTAAAGCTTTCAAGAAGAGCGGTGCAGCCGAGAGCATAGCCTTGGAGACTCACGGAGCACTTTTAACACGCGAGCTTGCCGAAAGGCTGGACGCGGCCGGGCTCGACAGGATCAACCTATCACTGGACGCAATTGACCCCAGGCTCGCCTCGACGCTCTCCGGAACTCCTTGGTTCAACGTGAGGAGAGTGATCGAGGTGGCCGAGTACGTAGCCAGCAGCCTGAGAATGGACCTTCTAATAGCCCCCGTCTGGGTGCCTGGAGTCAACGACCACGAGATACCCAAGATAATAGAGTGGGCTCTCAGGATAGGGGCTGGAAAGAGGTGGCCGCCTCTGGGGATCCAAAAGTACGAAGTACACAAGCACGGGCGCAAAGTCCCTGGGAAGAGACCCCTAACCTGGGGAGAATTTTACACGCAGCTCAGAAAGTGGGAGAAAGAGTTCGGGGTGAAGCTGATCCTCAGCAGGGAGGACTTCGGCATAAAGCCCGCCAGGAGGGTTCCAGTTGCCTTTCAGAGGGGCGAGAAGGCGACTGTCAGAGTGGTATACTGGGGATGGCTCAAGGGGCAGTGGCTCGCCGTAGCTAGGGGCAGAGTTCTCACCGTAGTGGGTGTTGAAGGGGATCCCCCCCTCAACGCCAGATTGAAAGTGCGAGTGCTCAGGACAAAGGATAATATCTACATTGCTCGTGCGCTTCTTTGAATGGGCATATGAGCATAGCTCTGCGCCCGCCGCGTGGGACACGGGACTGGATGCCCGAAGAAGCCTGGTTCAAGAGGTTAGTGGAGGATAGGATAAGAAGGGTTTTCGAATCATATGGGTACGGGGAAGTGATAACACCGGCGTTTGAGCACCTGGAGCTGCTCGTCGCGAAAGCAGGAGAGGAGGTCGTGAACCAGATTTACAACTTCAAGGACAAAGCTGGAAGGGATCTAGGGCTTCGCTTCGAGCTAACGACGCCCATCGCCCGCATAGTCTCCTCGAGGCCAGAGCTCTCGAAGCCCATCAGGTTCTACTACATCGCCCCTGTGTGGAGGTACGAGGAGCCTCAGCGTGCCAGGTTGAGGGAGTTCTGGCAAGCAGGGATCGAGCTCATAGGCGTCGAGGGCGTTGAGGGCGATGCAGAGGTAATAGCTGTGCTGCACGATTCCCTGCGAAGCGCTGGCTTGAAAGACTTTAGGATACTGGTGAACGATAGGAGAGTTGTCGAGGACATACTAGTCTCAGCGGGCATTGGCAGAGAGAGGATCGAATCCGCGCTGAGAGCCCTCGACAAGCTAGAACGCATGGGTGAGGAGTTCGTAGTGGGCGAGCTCTGCAAGCTGGGTTTAAGTGAGAGTCGAGCCCGGAGAGTCATTGACAGGCTGACTGAGGGTTTTCGCGGTTTCTCTCCTTCGACAAGGGAGGGGGAAACGGGTGCTAGGCGTCTTCTGGAGCTGCTAGGCATTCTAGAGGAGGGGTATGGGATCCGTGTTGACGTGGACCTCTCGATAGTAAGAGGGCTGGGCTACTACACCAGCATAGTCTTCGAGGCTAAGTGCGCAAATGCGAACATAGGGAGCATAGCCGGTGGAGGACGCTACGATGACCTGGTGAGCGGCCTGGGTGGCCCGCAACTCCCTGCAACTGGGATGGCTATAGGTGTGGAGCGGCTCCTGGAGGCCCTCAGCGCGCAGGGAGAGATGCCGAGGTGCCGACCTGCTGAGGTGGTAGTAATCCCTATTGGTGCCGAGAGGCGGGTGCTAACAGCGGCGCTGAAAGTCGCTCAAGGCTTGAGGAGCAATGGTTTACGCGTCATAGTCGAGTACTCTCGTAGGTCTCTCTCGAAAACCCTCGAGAGGTTGAGCAAAGCCGGAGTGAGATTCGCGCTAATCCTCGGACCCTCGGAATTGGATCAAGGTCTCGTTACTGTCCGCGACATGGAGGCATGGGAGGAGTTCAAGGTCCGCGTCGAGGAAGTGGTAACTCTTATCAAGCCGCGCCTCTCGTAGGGAGCGTGAAACCCGAGGAACTCCTGTGCAAGTACTCAAATCCCAGCTTGGATAGAAGCGGCATGCTGGAGCTTGTGCTGCAATTCCCTGACAACCTCGCTGACGCGCTAAAGGAGTGTGAGCAGCTAGCCCATACTATTGAGAGCAAGCTCCCGAAGCGCCCCCAAGGCGTAGTTGTGGCTGGCATGGGAGGGTCGTTCATAGGGGGGCTTTTCGCTCAGGACGCCCTATACGACACCTACAGCGTGCCTCTGATACCGCTACGCGAGGCTGGGCTCCCAGCGTACGTCGGCAAAGATTACCTAGTAATCGCGGTTAGCTACTCGGGTAACACCGAGGAGACGATAAGGGTGTTCCTCGAGGCCCTCAGGAGGAAAATCCCCCTGGTGGCTATGGCGTCGGGAGGCCTCCTCGAAGAGGCAGCCCTCGAGGCAGGGGTTCCCTTCGTAAAGCTCCCGGCTGGAATGCCCCCGCGCGCTGCGTTCCCCTTTATGTGCGCAGCCCTGGCAGTGCTGCTAGACTCCGTTCAGGGCTCCTCCAAGCTGGCTGGCGAATTAAGAGAGGCGGTCGAACACCTCAGAAAAGTATCCGACTCTGCACTACACGAGAGTGAAGCCCTCTCGAGGTGGATGCTCGAGCAGTACCTCGCGGGGAAGCTACTAGTGATTTACAGCTACAGACCGTACTTGAGCGCTGGGTACCGGCTGAAAACCCAGGTTAACGAGAACGCGAAGCTTCACGCCTTCTTCTCGGAGATCCCCGAGTCCAACCACAATGAGATCATGGGCTGGGAGGGGCAGACAGGGCTCTTCGCCTTGCTCCTAAGGACGAAGCGGGAGCCGCCCTACATACATTACCGCTTGGAGTTCCTGAAGGAGCTGCTCTCCAGCAAGGGTGTCGCAGTGCGCGAGGTTGTGGCCAGAGGGGAGACGCGTGTGCAGGAACTGCTTTACTTCTTCTACGTCTTCGACCTGGCGTCTGTGCTGCTGTCCCTGATGCGGGGCGTGGACCCAACTCCCGTCGAGACAATATCCAAGCTCAAGAAATACCTCGATGAGAGGATAGATTTGAAGGGGGAGATAAAACAGGTGGTAAGTAATCTTTAAGCTTGAGCCCCGAGTAGTAGTAAAAGGGCTGTGAAGAACCTTGCGAGGTCGGAGCGATGAAGACTCGAACCCTCCTGAGCCCCTGTGCGCTACCTGAAGCGATAGCGGCTATAACCTCCCAGAGGCACCACCTTCTGGTAGGCAATGATACTCTACGAGTTTGAGGTAAGAAGCTTGCTCGAGAAGCTTGGGGTCCCCGTCGAGCCATCGTGCGTAGTCTCCTCTCCCGATGACAGCTCGCTTTCCTCCTGTCTGAAGGCGATCGGTCCTCCGTTTGTGGTTAAAGCTCAGGTTCGGGGGTGGGGCAGAGGCAAGCGCGGGCTTGTGATCCCCGCTGAAAATGAGGGTGACGCAGTACGTGCCGTGAAGGAGCTCTTCTCCGCCAGCTACGACGGGCAGCCGATCCGCTACGTGATGGTTTCCAAAAGGGTGCAGGTGCTGAGGGAGTACTACCTCGCATTGATGCTGGACGCAGACGCCCAGAGGATTCTACTCTTGGCCTCACGAGAGGGGGGTGTTGATGTAGAGACACTTGCGCAGCGACCGGGAGGGCTGCTCCTGCAGCCTATAGACCCCTTAGTGGGTCTGAGAGGTTACATGGCGCGAAGGGTAGCGAGTTACCTGGGCGTGGAGGTTCCAGAGGTGGGCAGGATCCTGAGCGCTATGTACACTGCGTTTTGGAGGTACAACATGATTCTTCTCGAGCTGAACCCTCTAGCGCTCACAGACAAGGGCCTGGTGGCTATAGACAGGAAGGCTATCGTCGATGACGACGCGCTGCAGCTAAACGACGATCTGAGGGGGTTTGCATCGAGATACGAGGAGGAGCTGAGCGAGATCCAGAGGGTCTCAGTTAAGGAGGGCTTCGCTGTGGTGGAGCTCGGAGAAGGAGGTGTAGCCGTCGTGGGCAACGGCGCTGGTTTGACCATGGCCACGATGGATTACGTGGAGCAGGTAGGGGGCCGACCCGGGCTGTTTCTCGACCTCGGAGGAGGTGCCAGCTCCGAGAGGGTGGAGAAAGCCCTCTCGCTCATAATGTCGCTGGGGAAGTACGATAGAATACTCCTGAATATCCTCGGGGGGATCACCCGGTGCGATGAGGTTGCACGTGGAATCCTGCAAGCACTGGAGAAAACAAGCAACAGACACCTGAAGATCTCAGTCAGGCTTTCCGGCTTCAAGGAGGAGGAAGCGCGCAGCCTCCTAGAGAGCAGAGGTATAAGAGCTTTCCAGACTCTCGAGGAGGCAGTCAAGGAGGTGATCTCCTAATGGCTATACTAGTGGACGAGAACACGCGCGTTCTCGTGCAGGGGATCACTGGGAGACAGGGCTCATTGCACACACTCGAGATGCTGAAGTACGGTACCAGAGTAGTAGCAGGCGTGACCCCCGGCAGGCAGGGGGAGAGAATTCACGGCGTACCCGTCTACAACGATGTCTTCTCAGCTCTAGAGGAGCACCCCGAGGTAAACGCGTCGATAGTGTTCGTACCCGCAGCGTACGCCCCGGATGCTGTCTACGAAGCTATAGATGCTGGGATCAAGCTCATCGTAGTAATCACGGAGCACATACCGGTACACGAGACCCTTAAGCTTGTCAGGTACGGCAGGTCGAAAGGCGTTACTATAGTAGGACCCAACACTCCTGGTGTGATATCTCCAGGCAAATGCAAAGTGGGAATCATGCCTTCGAGCTACTTCGAAGCTGGGCGCATAGGGTTGATGTCGAGAAGCGGGACTCTGATGTACGAAGTAGCTTCCATGCTCAGAGCTGAGGGGTTCGGAGTTTCGACTGCGGTGGGTATCGGTGGAGATATGATCACTGGTTTGAACTTCGAGGATGTCTACTCGATGTTTCTACGAGACGATGAGACAGACGCCGTGGTTCTCGTCGGGGAAATAGGGGGTAGTAAGGAGGAACGCTTTGCGAATTACTTCTCGGAGCTGAAGCCGAGGAAGCCTGTTATCGCATACATAGCAGGCCGCAGTGCTCCTCCAGGTAGAAGGATGGGGCATGCCGGCGCCATCGTGATGGGAGAAATAGGCACGTACGCTAGCAAGGTGAAAAGCCTGGAAGAAGCAGGTATACCTGTTGCCAAGAGTATCTTCGATGTCAGCAAACTGCTCTCCGAGGCTCTAGGAGAAGACCGGACCAGGACCCCGCCCTAACCGCCAAGCTTTACAAAACCCCAGGGTAGCTCACCTTCGAGGTAACCTGTGTATCTCTCAGGGCTAAGCCCTGCTTCCCGCAGTGCTGCTCTGAAGCTTCCCAGACCGCCTCCCTTCAACGCCCACAGCTGCAGCGCTTCACCCAGCTCAGCCCCTCCCCTCGCAAGTATAGTCTGAGCCCAGGCTAAGCGAGGATCGTAGGCGCGCACATGAGCCAGGCCTCCCAACTTTCTCTTCAGTAGCTTAATCCTACGCTTAGCCTCCTTAACTCCGACGAATGGAGCCCTTTCGAGAGGTGTATGAGGTTTAGGTACGAAGGGATTCACGGTGATCTTCAGCTGCCTGGATCCCTGGTAGCCGCTCTGCTTCGACAGCTTTACGACATACTCCGCAGTAGCGTCTAGGTCCTCGTCTCTCTCGCCTGGGACGCCCACCATGAGGTACAGCTTGAGCCCCGCGAAGCCGAGCTTCCTCGCCTCTGCCGCAATCCCAGCAGCTAAGTCGAGCTTGATGAACTTCCCGATAGTCGAAGCTAGGCGGAGGGACCCCGTCTCGGGAGCCACAACAAGAGTTCTCTGCCCTCCTCTCCTCAGCAACTCCAGCCTGTCTCTGTTCAGCGCATTAGCCCTAAGGGAGGGCACAGCAACCTCAAAACCCTCGCTTGTCAGCCTCTCAAGAATCTCATCGGCTCTGCGATGGTTAAAGAAAGATAGACTTACCAGCTTGACGAACCTAGACCTGTTGGCGGCGGCTCCTTTCTCAGCTATCTCGAGCACGTCGCCTAAAGGTCTCTCACGCACGCCTCGGAAGATCCAGCCCTCCATGCAGAAGCGGCACCCGTGCGGGCAACCTCTTGAAGTTTCGATCGCAGTCCTCCTCTTCCACTTGAAAGGAGCCTTCAAAGGTTGTACTTGCGCTATTGGGTGGAACTCAAGCGGCAGGCTTTCAGCAGCATTGAACTTCACTTCGCCTTCCGAGAAGACCCGAGGCGCGAAGAAACCCAGCGAAGGGGGGAGAGACTCTAGGAGAGATCTCTTCGAGCCTTGCTCCTCGAAGATCTTCTCAATGAGAAAGGGTACCGCGGGCTCTATCTCGCCCACCACCAGCACGTCTGCGAAGCGGGAGAGCGGGAGCGGGTTCGCAATGACAGGTGGCCCGCCTACCACGACCAGCGGTCTCTCGCGCTTAGAAGCCTCAGGCTCTATCCCTGCTTCCAAGAGAGTTCTGACCATGTTGACGTAGTCTAGCTCGTAGTGAATAGAGAACATCAGAACATCCAAGCTCCTCAGGGGGGTTTTGGACTCCAGAGTGCGCGTAGGCGCTTCATCCTGCCTCAGAAAGACCGCTCTCTCAGCGACCACTCCGTCAAGCCGGTTGAGGTAGTGATACAGCATCTGGAATGAAAGCGAGTCAACCGCCACGTGGTAGAGCGATGGGTAGGCTACAGCCACCCTCAGGCACTTCTTCCCGCACCGCTTCGCTATGACGTTTATCTCCTCGAACACATGCATCGGAAACGTACTGGAGACGCCGCACTTATTTACCCCGCGCGCATCCTCGTCCCCGTGAGCGAGAAGGGTACTGGTGTGAAGATTAGCGCTGGATACGCTCTGCCCGAGGTCGAGATGCCCGAAGTTGCGCTCGGAGAACACCGCAAGTATGGCTATCAGCTAGCGAAAACCGGTATCGAGGGGCTCGACGAGATAATAGGGGGCTTGCTGCGTGGCAGGACTTACCTAGTTACCGGTGAGACAGGCACCGGGAAGACTCTCTTCAGCTTAACCTTCCTGATAAACGGCGCTGAGAGGGGGGAGCCTGGCATTTACGTTCTTGTCGACGAGGAATACGACGACTTCCTGAACGGGGCCTATGACTTCGGGTGGGACCTCGAGAAGTATCTCAACTCGGGGAGCCTCCAGATACTAACGCTGATGCCAGATTTCGTGGAGAGAATGCGCAACAAGCCAGCGGAGACTGTAGTCATGTCGATAGTAGACAACATAGCGAGGTACGCTCGGCAGATCGGCGCGAAGAGGCTTGTGATAGACCCTGTGGCCCCGCTTGTCGTCAACGAGGGTGATGTTGCGTGGACGCGGGAGTACATTAAGAGCCTGATCATAAACCTGGAGAAGAGGATAGGGACTACCAATATCATTGTCTCCGAGATACCCACAGGTAGCACCTCGCTGAGCAGGTTCGGGGTGGAGGAGTTCCTGGCAGCCGGAGTGTTTGTGCTAGGAATCGAAAGAGTTGGCAGCGAGTTCGTGAGAACTCTCTTCCTGAGAAAAATGCGATGGAGGCCTGTGCCGCCGGGTCTCTATGAGTTCGAGATAGTGAGAGGTAAAGGCATAGTCGTCAAGGGGAAGTTGTCTCAGCGTCGCTTCTGAGCAATGCGCGTCAGTCCTGGTGTCTCCACTCACGCCTCGTAAATACCTGCCTTCATCATCCAGTACACCACCTCCTGCCCAGTGCTAAAACTTTTTCTAAGACCCGTTGACTCCTCAATCTCGAGCAGCGTGACTGTACTGCTGCGAGTGCACAGACAACAGGGCTACGTGATTGCTGCCATGTGCGACAAGAAGCTCTTAGGCAAGACACTCAGCGACGGCGTGCGCCAGGTACACTTCTCCGAGGAATTCTTCGGCGGAGTAGAGGTCGACGCAGATGACGTTGCCAGGATCTCGGAGCTGCTGCAGGGAGTTGACAGCATAACCGCTTTCGGAGAAGAGTCAATAACGCTGCTGTCGAAGCTGTACCCCTCCGTCCTAGACGCTGTGATCACGGTATGCAACGTCCCGTACGTTCAGGTTTTTATGGTGCTCTTTGAGTAGAGGCAGAGAGATGGTGCGCGTAGTCTGTCCATCTTGCGGCAGAGTAACAGATACGCTAGTCGGGGGTCTTTGCCCCGATTGTTTCAGGGCGCTTAATCCCTTGCTGGTGCAGAAGAAGGAAATAAGGCTCGAGGAGTGTAGGGTCTGTGGTGCCTTCCGCCTAGGCGGTTCTAAGTGGATCCGTGATGCGGGGAAGCTCGAGGAAGAGATTCTTAGGAGGCTGACGAGCTTTGCGGAAATAAGGGGGGTTGTTCAGGAGCTGACCTTGAACCTCGAGAGGAATACTATTAAGCTCACAGTCCTAGGGAAGGCACACGAAGCACTGCCAGAGAGCTACGTAGAGGCCCATGAGCTCCGCTTCAAGATCTCCAAGACGATCTGTGATAGCTGTCTTGGCTACGTATCTAGGAGGAAGACCGCGATAGTTCAGATTAGAGCGAGGGGGAGGGAACTCACACGAGATGAGAGAACGGTGATCAAAAACACACTTAACGTGCTTTCTGCGCGCAGTGCATCCAAGGGTTTAGATCACGTGCCTGTGGAAGTCAAAGAAGAACCTTTTGGCATGGATATCTACTTCTCATCAAGTGCTGTTGCGAATGAGTTCGTTAGAATGCTTTCGGGTAGGCTCCATTTCGACGTGCTAGAGACCAGCAAACTGATAGGGGTTACTAACAGTGGGAGGGAAAAACACAGGCTTACGATACGGTTGCTGCTGCCCCCCTTCAAACGCGGAGATATAGTAAACATAGACGGCAAACTCTTCCTGGTAGATGGCATAGCATCTGGGAAAATCATCGTCAGGGACCTGATCACGTTTGAAAAAAACACTCTCCCCCTCTCAAGGTTGAATCTAAACAATGTTCACGTGCACGCGAGCAAGGAGGATCTAGAGGAGGGCATCGTCGTCTCAAATGATGGTATCTCGGTCTACGTTATTACCTCGTCGAGCAGAGAGATGCTAGAGATTTCCATAAAACACGGTCGGCAAGCTGCTCTATTCACTCCCGGTAGTAGAGTAGGTATACTGAGGAAGACAGACGAAATAATACTTGTACCCCGTGTCCTAAGTGGATGAGAGGCTTCTACCTGAGCGCCGCGCGAAATCCTCCCTGTACTCGAGAAGCAGCCTCTCCAGCGCGTGCCTGACGAGCTCCGACACCGAGGAATAGTTACCCGCCTTTACGGCGAGCAGCATCTCCTCATATTCCCTTGCAGGCACTCTGAAGTTAACCTTAACCAGGTCGCCCTCCCCACTCTTCGTCTTCCTAAGAGATCTTCTCCTCATCGCGTGCTTAAGCGGTGAAGGCTGCTATAACGGTTTGCGCGCACGCGCCACGCTTAAAAAGGGCTGCTTAAGGCTGTGGAGGGGTGCTATGCCCGAGTTCAAGGTAGTGATATCAGACCCAAAGACGGGAAAGGCTGAGCAGGTCGAGGTGAAGGGGGAACAAGCGCTCAGGCTGATTGGGCTCAAGATAGGCGATGTGATAGACGGGGCTCTAGTGGGTAAACCTGGTGTAAAGCTGAAAATAACTGGAGGCTCGGGTCGTGCCGGCGAACCCATGCGCCCAGACATTCCTGGACCGCGAAAGGGCTACTTCCTCCTCTCAGGTCCCCCAGGCTACCACCCTCCGGAGAAGGGTCTCCGCAAGAGGAAGTTTGTGAGAGGCAACACGATATCCGAGGATATCGTGCAGGTAAACACGGTGATCGTAGAGACCTCGTAAGTGCAGAAACATAAAAATGTGAGCAGCAGCAGAGTGGTGTATGAGCAAGAAACCCGAGGAGAGGGAGGAAACTGAAGAAGTACCGCTGCCCGACGGGCAGACAACAATTCTCTGCATTATCCAGCAGCTACTGGGCTACGACCGGGCTAGAGTTATCTGCAGCGATGGCAAAGTGAGGCTCTGCAGGATTCCTGGAAAGCTGAAGAAGAGAATGTGGATGAAGGTCGGAGACATAGTGCTTGTCGCCCCCTGGGACTTCCAGCCTGAGAAAGGAGACATCCTCTACCGCTACACACCCGGAGAAATCCAGAAGCTGGAGAAGAAGGGGCTGCTCGAGGAGCTGAGGAAATTCTTCGAGTAGCTTATGCTGAGAGTCTGCTCCTTCGAGATAGAGCCTCTAGCCGACGAAAGCTTAGGCGTCAGGTCGATGAGCATCCTAGTAACAACCCCCGATGTCGTCATTCTCCTGGATCCTGGTGTTAGCCTGGCTCCTCGCCGCTTCAATCTGCCCCCCCACCCCGAGGAGTTCCGAGCTTTGGCTGAAGCACGTAAGCGGATTGTTGACCGATCGCAGGAGGCCGAAATCCTCGTGATATCTCACTACCACCGTGATCACTTCACTCCTCCCTACGAGTCTCTGTATGAGTGCTGCAGCGATGATGACTTTGTAGCAATCTACAGCCGCCGCAAAAAGCTGCTCCTGAAAGCCCTGGACAGCAAAACCCCTTTCAACCAGAAGAAGAGAGCCTGGCTGCTCACGAAAGCATTTGAAAAACTGGGCGTCAAGGCGGAACAGGTTGGAGAGGGAAGTACCAGCTTTGGGGAGACCACCCTGAGCTTCTTCTCGTCATCTCACGGAAGCTCCAAGCTCGGCAACGTGCTTGTAGTCACCCTGAGGTACCGCGACGAATGCACGCTCATCTTCGCACCCGATGTCCAAGGCCCTGTGGACGATGCAGCGTTCTCGAGGATGCTCAGCACGAGATTCGACATAGCCTTCGTGGGAGGACCCCCGCTCTACCTGCAGGAGAGGTCTGAGGAGCTTACCAGTATAGCGAGAAGAGGTCTAGCGAACCTCGCAGCTCTGGTTAAAGCTAACCCCCGTCGCGTGGTCGTGTCCCATCACCTGCTGCGCGCTCCCGACTGGGTAGAGGCCTTAGAGCAGTATGGTGTGGACGAGGACAACGTACTTACCTACAGTTCCATAAGGGGAAGCCCTCTCACGCTTCTCGAGGCGAACAGAAAACTCCTCTTTGAGTCTGACCCACCGCCACACGGCTACGAGAATCTGCTTGCCAAGTACAAGGGGAGGAAGTGTACACAGCTGCTGCACGAGCTATGAGAAGGACGTGTCACCATGGGTGCTGCTTCAAGCCCACTAAGTACGCTAGAGCATTTGTAGCGAGGTGTATCGGAGGGGTAAGCAAGACTAGGATCATCGCCGCAGAGGTGTCCAGTTCCCCGAAGGCTGCGAAGTGAGCCGCCAAAGCGCCCATCAGGAAGTCCAGCTGATCCAGCAGTGGTGCGGGGTCTCCAGGCTTCATACCTATTCTCCGCTTCACGAAAGCCCCTGCTAGATCTCCCAGCAATGCCCCGAGGGAGAGTACTGCACCTGAGGGCAAGCTATGCAGAGAAAGCCTCTCAAGGGCGAGTGCGACCGCTGCTCCTGCGAGAAAACCTCCAACCAGACCCTCTATGGTTTTGTTGTCCCCGAACACCCTGCGCCCATCAAGGAAAACGCAGCCGAAGTCAAGCGGGTGCAACCTAGTCTTCCTCTTCAACAGCTTCGCTAGGACTACAGGAGCTGCATTGGCTACGTAAGCAGGCAGGATCCAGACTAGGGCTTTCGCTACAGTCGCGAGCACAAGGCTCTTCAAAGAGCCGTACTCTTATCCTTAGCGTCTTGCACGCCCACAGGCGTGCAAGACGCTGTTACCTTGCTTCCTACGCGGGGTTGTCGGGTCTGCGCGCTCTAGAGTTGTGCGCTTTTCTCCTCTCGTTCGGGGGCTCCGCCGGCCTACGCGGACAACAGAACTCCTACGTGCGCAGGCAGCCCGCCTCCTGCTAGCTTGAGGGTACTCAGCGCGACGTTCACGTCGCCGCACGCTTAAGGACCTGACAGGTATTCGCGAAGAAAAGCCAGTATCTCCTGAAGCCCGGTAACAACCCTGCTCTCGGTCACCAGCAGTGGTGTTCGGGAAGTACCGTACTCGACGTACAGCCAGCCCCGTAAGCCGTTCACGTTTACGATTCTTACCTTCTCGCATATGTCCTGCGTCAGTCTCTCCAGAAGCTCTGCTGATTCTCGATCCTCTCCTACAAAGAGGATGGCCTCAGGTTTCATCTCCCTCTCCATACCCCCTGAGCACGGCCCCCCGCTGTAGCCAAAGTCCTGTTCTTTCAGACGCGTGTGCATGCTCTTCGTATCATGTACCTAGTACTATCGGTAGAAAAAACAGCCGGGGGTAAGGGCGAAAGTTTGTTCGCTGCGAAGCCATGCACTAGAGCTGTTTGGGAAAAATCAAGAATGTGGTGGACCGGCCGGGATTCGAACCCGGGACCACCGCCGCTCTCGGGAGACTCCTTGCGAAGGCGGCATCCTCCCACTAGACGACCGGCCCTCGGCATGTGAAAAACCAATTAGGGGTTTTTTAACGTGACGTGAGGTTCTTCCTCAGAGTCCGACCGGAAGGGGCTTTGGGGAGAGAAGAGAAACGAGAAATTTTAATTACTCGTGTAACCCTGAGTGCGCCATGAAGCTGTATGACCGCGGTCCGCACTTTCAAGGTTCAGGGAGTGATGCAGCTGAGGAGTGGTGAACAAAGAAGGTTCACTGTGTATGTACGGGGGTTGAGCGAGAAAGAGGCGCTGGAGAAAGTGTATAGCAACCTGGGAAGTAGGCACAAGCTGACCCGGAGGCACATCAGAGTGTTGAGCGTGTCCGCAGTGAGCGACGAGGAGATAGACGATGAGTACGTAAGGGCGCTAGCGCAGACAGATAGGCTTTTTGTGCGGTAGCGACAGGTGCTACTTCATGGGCACCTCTCAGGGTCAGAGGGAAAGGGCCGCAGAGGAGTACGCGGTTCTCACGCAGCTAGCAGAAGAAATACAGAGGGAGATAAGCCTGGCTCAGAGCTTGATCACGGAGATAGACTCTACAGTGGTAACGCTGAAGAACATAGGCTTACTTGAAGAGGCAAAAGAAGTGCTTGTACCGCTTTCAGCTGGGGTGTACGTGAAAGCTATTATCAACAAGCAAGAGAAATTCCTAGTAAATATAGGCTCCAACATCCTCGTTGAGAAGACACTGGAGGAGACTTTGAGCATGCTCAACCAACGGAGGGAGGAGCTAGCACAGCTGGTGAATAAGCGCGTAGAAGAGCTCAACGCTATAATTTCTCGTGCGCAGCAGCTTAGGCAGGTCCTGGTGCAAAGGTAGAGATGGCTTCGCGAGGGCTCTCGAAGGTTTTCTCAAACCTTCTCGAGAGGCTGAAGTACTCAGAGTTCTCCGAGAGTGATCTGAAGAAGATAGAGGAGGAGTTCCTCCTACTGCTTGTCGAGAACGACGTTGCTCTCGAGGTTGCTGAGGGTATTCTCCGCCAGCTTACTACGAGGCTCTCGGGGGCGAAAATCCCGAGGCTCTCAGACAAGGAGAAGATAGCATATGAAGAGCTCCGCAAGCTCCTGGCAGAAGTATTCGAGAGAGCTCCTCAGCTCGACATCGAGAAAGAGGTCAAAGAGCATGCAGAGGTGCGCGGAGAACCGCTCTCGATAGTTTTTCTGGGGCCTAATGGACACGGCAAGACAACCACTGTGGCCAAGCTAGCCTACAGGTTTTCGAGCAAGGGCTACAAGGTGGTTATCGCGGCTGCCGATACTTTCCGGGCAGGCGCTATAGAGCAATTAAGCGAGCTGGCAGAAAGGGCTGGCGCCGAGCTGGTGTCTATGGGTTATGGCGCCGACCCTGCTGCCGTGGCTTACGAGGCTTACATGTACTCTGTGAAGCGGAGGGCTGACTTACTGCTTGTTGACACTGCTGGGCGTATGCACACCAAGAAGAACTTGATGGAGGAGATGAGGAAAATAGTTCGAGTTCTCAACCCCCGCTACAGGATCTTCGTGGGTGACGCCCTAGTGGGAAACGACGCAGCGGATCAGGCTCGAAAGTTCTTCGAGGAAGTAGGGTTCGATGGCTCCATACTCGCCAAATTCGACGCCGACACGAAGGGAGGTGTAGCTCTCTCCATCGTTTACATCACCTCGCGGCCAATATTATATGTGGGCACAGGCCAGAGACTGCGGGATCTCGCGGAGTTTGACTACAGGAAGTACCTGGAGGAAATTCTACCCAGTGTGCATTAAGCACGGAAAAGCTCTTATCGAATCCCTATGGGCACAGCAGGCGATGAAGCGAGATTTGTTGACACTAAAGGAGTTCTCAGGAGAGGAGATACGCCGCCTCATCGAGGACTCCTTGACGCTCAAGAGGCTTAGAAAGCTGGGGGTGAGGAGTCTCAACCTTCTCAAGGGGGTGTCTGTAGCGCTAATTTTCGAGAAGCCCTCCACCAGGACTAGGGCTTCCTTCACTGTGGCAGCTTTAGAGCTAGGGGCTTGGCCGGTTTCTTACAGCTCCCATGAGCTTCAGCTGTCTAGGGGCGAGCCGGTGAGAGACACCGCTAGGGTTCTCTCTAGGTACCACGACGCCATAGCAGCACGCGTGTATAGGCACGAGGACCTGGAGGAGCTCGCGCGGTTCTCGTCCGTTCCCGTGATAAACCTACTCAGCGACCTCCACCATCCTCTGCAAGCGCTAGCTGACTATATGACAATGCTCGAGAAGAAAGGGCGGTTGAGCGGGCTCACCGTAGCTTTTGTCGGCGACGGGACTGATAACGTCTTCAACTCCCTGGCAATCGCCGGGGTTAAGCTGGGGGTCAGGGTCAGGGTCGCGTCTCCACGGGCCTTCGCGCCTAATCCCCAGGTTCTCGGAGAGGATGTTTACAGGAGGATAGAGGTCTACGAGGATCCCGAGGAAGCCGTGCGGGACGCGGATGTTATCTACACAGACGTCTTTGTCAGCATGGGTCAGGAGGCTCAGAGGGAGGAGAGGCTCAGAGCGTTTCTACCCAGGTACCAGGTTAACCAGAGCCTTCTGAGAGCCGTCGGCAGGGAGGACTTCATAGTAATGCACTGCTTGCCCGCTCACCGCGGTGAAGAGATAACCGACGAAGTGCTGGAGGGACCTCACAGCGCGGTGTTCGACCAGGCAGAGAACCGCATGCATACAGCAAAAGCCGTGCTGCTGTACCTGCTAAGGCCTAGCTGGGCCTCAGAGCATAGCTAAAGCTAAAAAGAGGCGTAGCGAGAACGCTGAAAGGGTGGAGGACGAGATGTCGAGCCTAATGGAGCTACTGAAGGACGTAGTGAGAGTGATAAAGCTCGCATCCAAGCCTACAGCTGAAGAGTACAAGCTTTTCCTAAAGGTCGTGCTAGCTGGAATGAGCGTACTGGGGGTTCTCGGCTTCTTCTTTCAACTAATAGGCTCTACGCTTGAGTTTGCGCGTTTTCAGGCTATCCCCTTTCAGTACACTGTACTCATAGGACTTGTGCTGCTGATGATCATCCTGGCTTTCGGGCTTTACCTGCGGTCGCGCTCCGAGATATAATAGTGGGAGGAAAGCACCGGAGGACGGCGAGAAAAAATTTAGGGACCGGCATAGACAATCCAGGTGAATTAGCATGGCGACAGTTGAGAAGGTGAAATTCTACGCTCTCAAGGTAACAGCCGGTCAAGAGTACAATGTTGTTGTGCTGCTCAACAACAGGGCTAGAACGGGGAACTACAAAGTTGACTCCTTGATTGTGATTCCCGGCCTTAAGGGGATGGTGTTCGTAGAGAGCAGCGCTGCCTACGAGGTCAAGAGGCTAGCCATGGGGATTAAGCATGTACGCGGTTTTGTCAAGGGAGCTGTTGACGTAAAAGAGATGGAGTCCCTACTCAAGCCGAGACCGCTCTCAGAGCAGCTGAACGTGGGTGATATAGTCGAGATAATCAGGGGGCCTTTCGCCGGTATGCGCGGCAGAGTCATCAGCGTGGAGAGAGCAAAGAACGAGATAAAGGTGGAGCTCGCTGAGGCAGCCTACGTCCTCCCGGTTACTATTAGCGCGGATGACGTGAAACTCGTGCAGAGAGCTGAGAGTAAATGAGGGGGGAAGCGGCGCAGGTAAGCCTGAGGGATTTTCTCAGGGCGTGCGCGCAAGAGAACAGAGTCAAGGTGTCAAAGCACCCTCTTAGGTTGGAGTTTGAAGTTGCTGCAGCTATAAAGGTTGCAGAACCTCATCCGTTGATCGTAAGAACTGAGAAAGGCCTTATTCTGTCGAATGTTCTTGCTGACCGGCGGAGGCTGTACAAAGCAATCAATTCCTCTTCAGACGCTGAGGCTTACCGCCGACTCTCAGAGGCTATGAGCAATCCTGTAAAGCTTAAACCCGCTGAGGCGAGTGGGTACTCGAGCCTTGGGGACGACTTAGGGAAACTACCCATACCAAGATTCTTCGAAAGAGACGGGGGTTACTACATGACGGCGGGCATCTTTCTGGCCAGGGATCCGGACACGCCCGCTTTAAACGCTAGCATACACAGAGCGATGGTTCTGGATGAGAACCACCTGGCAGTAAGACTTGTGCCACGCCACCTCCACTATATGTTCTCGAAAGCCGAGAAGAGCAACAAGCCCTTGCCAGCAGCAATCGTCATAGGAGCTCCACCAGCTGTCTACATAGCTGCTGCCTCCAGCCCTCCTTACGGTGTTTACGAGGTCGAGGTTGCGAACGCTCTCGTTGGAGGAGAGCTCTCCGCGACTTCGGACCTTATAGAGGGTATCCCGATCCCTTTACCTAGTGAGTACATTATCCTCGGCGAGTTTTTACCGGGGAGGAGGGCGCGGGAGGGGCCCTTCGTAGACATACTGGGCACTTACGATGAAGTACGGGAGGAACCCGTGTTCTTCGTCCACGAGATACTCGCCAGAAACTCCCCTCTCTTCTACGCAATCTTACCATCAGGGCTCGAGCACAAGCTGCTGATGGGGTTCCCTAGAGAGGCGGCGATATGGGACTCTGTAAGCAAGGTCGTTCCGAAGGTGCAGTGCGTCAGACTGACGCCCGGAGGGGGCTCGTGGCTCGTGGCTGTCATCAGCATCGTAAAAACGAACGAGGGTGATCCAAAGAACGTGATCCTGGCAGCATTCGCGGCACACCCCTCCTTGAAGATAGTCGTAGTCGTTGATGAGGACGTAGACCCGGATAGAGTCGATGAGGTTGAGTGGGCCATCGCAACACGCATGCAACCCTCGGAAGACCTCGTGGTGGTAACTGGCGCTCGGGGGAGCAGCCTAGACCCCTCAGCCGACCCTCATACACTGCTGACCTCCAAACTGGGTATAGACGCCACAAGACCTCTCTACAAGAGACCCGAGCTCTTCGAGAAAGCGCGGATACCGGCGCAGCTAGAATCCGTCTCTCTAGAAGACGCTGACCTCCTCGACGGTAAACTCCAACTTGGATCTGAGGAACCCTAGGATCCTGTACCCGAGGTTGTCAGCGCCGATTCTCCCGACCCCCCTTTTCCGCGTAACCTTCAACAGGAGGCGTTCCCCCTCCAAGCAGCACACTACGAAGGTTTCGCCCCAGAACCTTCTGCCAGAGGACTTCACCTTGACTTGTACAATCCTGCAGTTATCGCTCAAGGGGGCAAACCTCAGCTCTAGCTGCACTGGGTAAAAGTCGCCAGCTGTCCTCAGGAGGAAATCCTCCTCGGCGCTCCAGGTCCCGTTGAGCAGTGATACCAGCTCCCCGCAGGTAACTCCTTTTATCGCGAATGCAGCTTCCTTCACTAGAGATCCATGTCCTCCTATGCCACCTTGAGAAAAAGATTTCTCAGGCTGCTCAGGCTGTCTTGTCCCCGGAGGAAAGATAGCCTGGTGGTGGTCACTCTAAACAACCCTCAATCGTACCTCTTGCTGAAGCTAGTCCTAGACGTAGAGAGATTCTTCGAAGCAGAAATCGTAAACCTGCACATAGGCCCTCACAAGGCGCCTGAGATAGAGGAGCTCACCAGAGCTTGCTCCCGCAGGGTCCACGCGCTGCAGCAGCCGAGCACGCTCACAGGCCTCAAACTCGTCGTCTACGAAGCTTACAAGGATATGCCGGGAGCGCTCTACGTACTTCCTTTCACAGCAGAGGAGGTTTACTGCTACGTCCTCGGAGAAATAATGCTTGGCGACCTATCCGGGTTAATCCTCGATAGAGAAGCACGCGTAGCCTATCCCCTGGCCACAACCTCTCTGGCTGAAATCGAGGAGCTTGCGCTCATCTCGGAGCGAGGAGTCCGCTTGCTCAACCCCCTCTGTCAGAAGCTCGTCAAAGAGCTAAGAACAAGGATTGAGCCTCAGGCTGTGAGCTGGCTATACTTGAGAACCTTCGTTAAGCGGTGCAATAGGTAGCCACCGGGAGTCTTCATGAAACTTCCTGCAGGGTGCACGAGAAAGGTATAATTATACGGTGCACTGCAGCGGGGGCGGAGGTGGGGTCGTTGCCGTCGGTAGTCTACTGCTCGTTCTGCAGGAGACCCATCAAGCCTGGAGAAGGAATAGCGTACGTGAGGAACGATGGAACCGTGGAGAGGTACTGCTCTTCAAAGTGCTTTAAGAGCGCCGTGATTATGCACAGAGATCCTAGGAACTTCAAATGGGCGAGGAGTGCTAAGCAGAAAGCGTAGCTCTAGGAATAGCCTTGCCCGTAGCTAGTGCTGAGGCGACACAGAGATGCCCGAGCAATCAACCTACGTCAGAGCACCAATAGTCGTCGTTCTTGGGCATGTTGACGCAGGAAAAACCACTCTGCTAGACAGGATCAGAGGCACAGCCGTAGCCAAAAGAGAACCGGGTACGATGACTCAGCACATAGGCGCCTCTTTCCTGCCCTGGAGCGCTTTGGAAAGAGTGTGCGGCCCCCTCCTCTCCCAGGTTAAGGTCGAGATAAAAATCCCGGGCTTCCTGGTCATTGACACACCAGGGCATGAGGCATTCAGCAACTTGAGGAGGAGGGGGGGCAGCATCGCTGATATCGCAATCCTCGTGATAGACGTGTTAAAGGGGTTGGAGCAGCAAACGTATGAGTCTATTGAGATTCTGCGGCAGAGGAGAGTCCCCTTCGTTGTTGCTGTGAATAAGATCGACAAGATACCAGGGTGGAAGCCTGTAAAAGAGGCCCCTCTAAGCGTGAGCTTGAAAGCCCAAGAGGAGGCCGTGGTCTACAAGCTGGAGGAGCTTCTCGCCTACGTAATATCCCAATTCAGGGCGCTGGGGTTCCAGGCTGACCGCTACGACAGGATCCGCGACTTCACGCGGACGGTCGCCTTAGTGCCGATCAGCGCTCTCACAGGTGAAGGCATCCCCGACCTGCTTATGGTCATGGCGGGGCTCTCCCAGAGGTTCCTTCTAAAGCGCCTGGTCGCTTCGGTAGCCCCTGCCAAAGGAGTAGTTCTGGAGATCAAAGAGGAAGTAGGTCTAGGTACAACAGCGGCTGTGATAGTGTACGATGGAGTCCTCCGCAAAGGAGATATCGTCGTGCTAGGAGGCCTCGAGAAGCCTGTGGTGACCAAGGTAAGGCTTCTTCTCATGCCGAAGCCGCTAGACGAGATGAGGTCGCCAGAGGACCGCTTCCTCGAAGTAGAGCAGATACAAGCTGCTGCTGGAGTAAAGCTCGTAGCTGATGGACTGGAGGAGAGCGTCGCGGGAGCGCCTCTCTACGTCGTCCCCGAGGGACACTCTGTGGAAGAGTACCTTAGGCTGGTGCAAGAGGAAGTCTCATCGATAAGGTTCCGATATGATACAGTAGGAGTAGTCGTAAAAGCCGATACCCTGGGGACTCTAGAGGCGCTGGTCGGGTACCTGGGCAAACTTGGTGTACCTGTTAGGGTCGCTGACGTAGGCCCTGTGGCTAAAAGGGATGTTGTCGAGGCAAGCATTGTGAGGGAGAAAGACCCCTCCCGCGCAGCAATACTAGCTTTCAACGTGAAGGTCTACCCGGATGCTCGGGAAGAAGCCAGGAAGTTCGATATACCCATCTTCACCGAGAGGATAATCTACAAGCTGGTAGAGGAGTACCAGAAGTGGTTCAACCAAGTTAGGGAAAGCGAGAGGAGAAAGCTCCTCGAGCAGATGTCCCAACCCGTCGTCATCCAGATTCTACCAGGGTACGTGTTCAGGAGAAGAGACCCAATAATAGTCGGGGTGAGGGTTATCGCGGGTCGGTTGCGAAGCGGGACAAAGCTCATTACGAGAGAGGGGCGTGAAATCGGTGAGGTTATGCAAATACGCATGCACGATAAGGTTCTTGAGCAAGCAGAAGAAGGCTCAGAGGTGGCGGTCTCCATTAGGAGCAAGGCAATCGTTGGGAGACAGGTGGAGGAGGGGGATTATCTATACTCAGATATCCCGTTGAACGAGATAAACCTGCTACTAGAGAAGTATTCTAATTTGTTAACAAGCAACGAAATCTCGTTCCTTAAGAAGCTTTTGAAGTTTAAGCTTGGAGTGAGCCAGGAGATCGAGTTCCCCTGACGGCAGCTATCGCGTGCAGCTTCTCAAGCCGGGACGATCAACGTCCCTAGGTCTTCGCCCTCTACAGCTCTGCGAATGTTCTCGGCGGGATCCCCTTTGAAGACCCTCACCGTCAACCCGCTCCTCTGGATAATACTTAGGGTGAGCTGGTCCAGCAGTTTGTAGCCTCCGGCCCGCTGGTGGCCCCCGAACATCGCAAGGAGATCCGACGCATAAACCTTTTTGAGCGGTTTAGCGTCGCGGAAGATCTTCGGGTCTTTATCGTACACGCCGTCCGTGTCTGTGGCTATGAAGAACTCTCCTGAAAAGGCTTCAGCAGCGAGTGCAGCAGCAGTTGTTGTGGATTGACCGGGCTGAAGGCCTCCCATAAACACTATGGGTAGTCCCGACGCTAGTAGCAAGCGAAGCTCGTCTAGGGTCGCTGGAACCACGGGGTACGCTCTGTAGGTGGCCGAAAAGAGTAGAGCTGCATTTAATCGGGAGACTAGAATCCCTATCTGGTCGAGAGATCCCTCATTGAGGCCCAGCTCTCTCCCATAGCCTATGTACTTGCGAGCTGCTCTCCCACCCCCTACTACTACCACCAGCTTGCGAGACCCAGATAGCTCCTTCAACACGGGAATTAGCGTGCGCACGTATTCTGTCCTGAGCTCACCCTCTTCGTTGAAGAGCAAGCTGCCTCCAACCTTGATTACAGTAACCCTAACCACAGCACCATCGAAGCACTAGCTTTTAAATGCGTGACTCCCCCTCAACCAGGCGTGCGCGCGAGGTGGGGGGCTACGTGAAGGAGGAGCTAGAACGGCTAAAGCTGGAGAAGCTAGTTGAGGAGTTGAAGCAGAAGAGGGGGAGAGGCACCGAGCTCGTCTCGCTGTACATACCAGCGGGTAGACCTATCGCTGAGGTCCTCAACACGCTGAACCAAGAGTATGCCACCGCCACGAACATCAAGGACCGGACCACACGCCACCACGTCCTCGACGCACTGGCGGCTATAATTAACCGGCTTAAGCTGTTCCGCGAGACCCCTCCTAACGGTCTCATAGTCTTCGCAGGCTATGTTGCAGGCGATGTGCCGGGGAGGGAGAAGATGGAGATACACCTCATAGAGCCTCCGCAGAAGCTAGGAGTGTGGCTCTACCGCTGCGACTCCAGATTCCACACAGAGATACTGGAGGATATGATAAAGACTCGTGGAGTATACGGTCTTATTGTAGTTGAGCGAGGCGAGGCTGCTATAGGTGTTTTGCGAGGTAGATCGGTGGAGGTGGTAGATGAGCTGACCTCGGGAATCCCGGGTAAGCACAGAGCCGGAGGACAGTCCGCTAGGAGGTTCGAGAGGATAATAGAGCAAATGGTACACGAGTTCTACAAGAGGGTGGGTGAGCACACGAACAGAATATTCCTGCCTATGAAGGACGAGCTGCTGGGGATCGTAATAGGGGGGCCCGGTCCCTCTAAGGAGGAGTTCGCGGAGGGGGACTACCTGCACTACGAGCTGAAGGCTAAGGTAATAGCAGTAGTGGACACAGGCTATGGAGGTGAGGCTGGAATCTACGAACTCATCGAGAGGGCAAGGGACATTCTCAAGGACACGCAGCTAGTGAAGGAGAGAGAAGCCGTGAACCAGTTTCTCTATCATCTCGCGAGGGATACAGGGTTAGCAGTCTACGGCGAGGAAGAGGTTAGAGCAGCTTTGAGCACCGGTGCGGTCGAGAGGCTCCTACTGTCCGAGGGCATTTCGAAAGTGAGGGTTAAGGCTTCATGCCCCCAGTGCGGCTTCACTACAGAAACCACGATAGACCCTCACGCAGACAGCCAGCAGGAGCTCAAATGCCCGAAGTGCGGTATACAGCTTCAAGTGATCGATGAAAAGCTTCTGGTGGAGGAGCTGGCAGAGCTTGCCGAGAAGCACGGTACCGAGGTCGTGCTGGTGTCCACGCAGACAAGCGAGGGAAAAGAGCTCCTCAGGACGTTCGGCGGCGTAGGAGCAATACTGCGGTACAAGATCCAGCGCGCGTAGGTCTAGCGGTGACAGTGCCTGTTCTAAGGAAGAAGGAGCTGGAAAAGCTGCTGAATAGCATCCCCGCTCATCCCTCACCCAAGGTTGAACTGGAGCAGTACTCTACACCCTCTACGGCTGCAGCCACAGTCCTCTGGATAGCGGAGTTTCATTACCACGACATATCAGGTAAGAGGATAATTGATCTTGGCTGCGGTACAGGAAGGCTAGGCTTAGGCGCCGCACTGCTGGGCGCAGACTATGTAGTCATGGTGGATGTAGACGATGAGGCTTTGAGGATAGCCAGGCTTTGCTCACATAAGTTGAAACTTGACGGTAGGGTGGACCTCGTAGCTTGTGCTGTTGAAAAGCTTCCTGTAAGAGAGGGAGGGGCGTTCGATACGGTTCTGCAAAACCCTCCTTTCGGTGTGCACAAAAGGGGTATGGACATCGTTTTTGTGAAAGCCGCACACAGAATCGCACGGGTTATTTACACGCTGCACAAAGCCTCGACAGAAGAGTACGTTAGAAAGATTCTCCGAGAACTTGGTCGGGAACCCTTAGTACTCTCGAGGGAAAGATTCTGCATCCCGTACATGTTTGAATTCCACAGAAAGCGGAGGCACTGCTTCCTCGTCAGCCTGATCCGTGCATCTTAGCGCGCGAGCGATTTAAAAAGCCTATCCACTACACGGCTAAACGGGGTAAAGGTAGTGACGGAAAACACTGGAGGAAATGAGCAGCTGGTAACCCCTGGAGAGCAGCTGGGATTTGAGGAGGAGTTTGTTGCTGGAATGAATACATACGTGGATCGCAGCACGGGAGAGCTCCGGGCAAAGGTCGTTGGAACCACTGTTAGAGACTGGAGGAGCAGGACTCTTGCTGTTAAGCCTGTGAAAACGTCCAGGTACTCGATAAAAGCTGGTGATATAGTCCATGCTGTTGTATCTGGTTTCAAAGACTCCCTTGTAATCACACAGGTATTTTATATTGAAAACAAGAAAACACAGCTACTTACACCACTCACTGGCATCATACCTATAGCCAACATAAGTAGCTGGCGATCGCCCCCGTATAAGGATGCTTTTGGCTATGGTGACATCGTGAGAGCAGTTGTTGTAGAAGAAGCGGGACCTCCATACGTCCTATCAACAAAGGGTAGAGAGTTCGGTGTGATACTGGCGAAGTGTCCTAGATGCCTTGCACTTATGGTGAAGCGCGGAGGAGTCTTGCTGTGCCCGCAATGTAGGGTGAAGGCTAAGCGCAAAATCAGCACCAGGTACGCGAAGACAAGGTGAAGCGAGCTGAGGGGAGTAACACTAACATTCTCCTTTGCCTCATCGGAGGAAGCTGTGAAGTTTCTCGAAGTGATTACTAAGATGCTTGGAGGTAGAGCGATCTTGGGAGAAGTCAAGGGGGATAAGGTCAAGGTCTTCATCCCGCACTCCGAGGACTACCAGGAGGTTGTGAGGAAGGTTAAGCTTCTCTACATGGAGATGCGCAGCAGCTCGAAGATAGGGCTCAGACGTTACGACTCAACAACTATACTATCTGTAGCCAGCCTTGAGATAGCAATCCCTCTACAAGCTCTCGTAGATGCGCTGAGGCTCTCAGGACATAAAGCGAGCCTAGAGGGCACAGCTATAGTGACTAATGCGAGCTTCCACGAGGTAGTCCGCTTGGCAGAAAAGCTGTCTCATTGCTACAGCGAGGCTGTTAAGGTTGGGCTACCCGCTCCTATACGCAGGTTGATCGCGGCTGCAGCTGCGTGCGCGAACCTGAGTGTCCAAGACATCCTAGACGCTCTGGAGCAGAGAGGCCTCATTAAGCGAGATGACGGCATTCTCCAGGCTTCAACCCTGGAAGCTATACACCGCGAGCTGGAGAAGATGGTTTCCAGCGGTTCAGGTCGGTGAGCCTAAGGTACAGCTTCTCAAGAGGGTTCACGTAGGGTTCTACTACGATGAGCTCTAGATATGTATGGGCTGGTTTTACCACTATGGTCTGAGAGTACTCTAGACTCAACTCCCTCTGGCCATCAACCACGACGAAGGCAGGATGCTTTTCCACTCTGACCGACACTGGCGAGTCGTAGACCACGAGAGGCTTTAAAAAGCTGGAGAGCCCTCCCGCAAAGACTACTTCCAGCATAGGCTTGTCGAGGTCTAGCAGTATCGGGCCCCCGTAGGAGAGAGCATGCGCCGTGCTCCCAGCTGGCGTGGAAATTATTACTCCGTCGCTTCTCGCCCTGAAAAACTCCACACCACCAACGTACAGGCTGTACTCTATAAGCTTCCCACGTAAGCCCCATACGCTAACCTCATTCAGAAAAAGACCCCTATGCTCGCCCAGTGAGAACTCACCCAGCGAGACTTTTCTCACTGAATACCGACCGCTAACCAAACCCTCTAGCACCTCCGCGTAATCCTCGACCCTGTGGGGCAGTAAATAGCCTAAACTCCCTACGGTGAAACCGACTATCGGCGGTAGTTTGGCGCCGCTCCTTTGGACAGTTTGCAGAAGAGTCCCATCTCCTCCTATAATCACCGCCAGGTCTGCTTGCCTTGCCTCATGCTCAGATAACCGAGGTAGAGACACGCTGTGGTGGAGTATGGGATCCACGTAGACCTCTATACCCCTCTTCTGCAAGTACTCGGCGATTCTCCTCCCCCAGTCTACAGCTGTTGAGTCTCTACCTCGAATCTTCACCCAGACTCTGGTGCACACACATCCGCATCGGAAGGTGGACTTAATATTACTTACAATAAGGGTTCTCCTCGTGCATGGGAGCAATCCTCAGAAGCACTATTCCAGCAATCCTTGCTAGCCCCGCCACGACCTCGGATGTTAGCGTGCACTTCGGGAGACTCTCTTGATGTACTCGCTGAGGGGCTCCCTTATAACAATGCCTCTACCTGAAACTATGTCGAATATATACTTACTAGGCTTAACCGGTGCCCACCTGGCCTTCCTTATGTACATGACCCTCTCCACGTTGCCGTATATCTCCTCTATGCCTAGCACAATTATGCCCGATGCTAAGAACTCCTCTACGCCGAATCTACTGAGCTTCGAGCTGCCTGTGGGTATCTCGCTCGTCAAGATCGTTGTGAGCTCCCCGGTTTTCTCGATCGCGAAGACCATCTCGCGTAGAAACTCCCTTGCGTACAAGACATCCTCTTCTTTGCCTCCATAGACCAGAGGAGCTATTGGGTCTATCACTAATCTTTTGGCATTGATTTTTCTCGCTGCTGCGAGTATCTGCTCGATAATATACCTAGGCTCGATATGCTTCCGCTCGTCTCTCAGGTAAATCTTGCTGAAGTGGGTCCGCATATCCAAGAACATTAATCTCCGCGACGATATGAGGTCGCCCAGATCCCAGCCAAAGAGCCTTAGCCCCCTAAGCAGCTGGTTTGTGGGCTCATCTATTGCTATGTACAGGCCTGGCTCACCGATTAGGGCACCGTGTATCAGGAATTGAATAGAGAATATTGTTTTGCCGCAGCCAGCCTCGCCAGCTACGAGGTAAGTCTTGCCTCTGAGGAAGCCGCCGCCTAGAATCTCGTCCAGCCCCGGGACACCTGTAGGGGCGAAGAGCTCCGTGCTTTGCAGCACAAGACCCTGCTGGTAACGTAGAGCCGGGTATGGGGGGCTGGAGGAGGGGTCTGGCACAGCTGCCTCTCCGTAGGGGTAATTTACGGGCAAAGAGCTTTCTTGCTGAGGTAGCAATGATTGCTGCACTGGCTGCGGTAGTTGCTCCACCGCGCTTTCCTGTACTCTCTGCTCGTGCGACGGCAGAGTCTTGCAAGGAGGCGACAGGGGGTCTTCCACACGTGACTTCAGCTTGAGACAATACGACCTCGAGGGGATGAAAAGGGGGCACTCGAGGCACGATCTCCGGGACATCATATCTTTCTACAATTTAGAAAAACAGTCATATAAAAAGAGTGCGTGTGAAACCACTGAACATGTCACTGAGCTCAGAACCTAAAGCTGCGTACAGGGGTACAGCTGCGACACGACGGAGGTCGTGTCGCAGACCGTCCCCAGCACCCTGAGCATCATGTTGAGGGAAGCTCTCAAGGAGGAGATGTCCCGGCTGTGTATAATCACCCTCAGAGTAAGTGGTGATTCATAGATAACCTCAACCCTGGACCTATGCCTGGGCGTAGGTTGGGACTCCGGCTTAAGGGCGGCATACAAAGCATTGAGAAACCCGGACTTCGCACAGGAGATTTTAATCTCGGCACGCACCACGCTACTACCCCGCCATCAGCGAAGAACGATCTGGTTTTGATTTTTCTTTTTCTGCGCTTTCGCCCTCAACTACTCCGCTGGGCATCAGGGTGAAGCAGTACACCTGAACGTGCTGCAGCACTTTCCCTCCCCTTTTTCGCGCTAGGATCAAAGCCGAGGCGGTGTAGTAGTGCCGCATCGCTAGCTCCCGTCGGGCGATGAAGATCTTAGGCGCGTTGCGAACCTCTTCACGAGGATTTTGAGACCAAGATCCCTGGAATCTTCCAGGAACTTTAAAACGTAGGCTAAGTTCCTCTTGTTGACAGGCTCCACGAGAAGGAGTCTACGACCCGTCAGGCTCATACCGCTGGAACCGACCTCGCCTATGTACGAGTAATTCAGCGCTACTGCAAGCTCTTCTGCAAAGTCCAAGTACCCCCCTGCAGATGCGACAAAAAGAGGAGCTACCGGCTTCTTTATTGACCTGGGTTTCTCGGGGAAGACCACCCCCCTTAGCCAGATCACAAGTAACAGCGCTGGTTCCTCTCGAGAGAGGTCATAGAAGAGTAGCTTCCCGGGGTTACCGTGCAAGCCTCTGTCCACAAGCGTAAGCCTGCGAGCACCTAGCCCCCTCGAGAGCACTACGAGCTCCTGAAAGTTTGAGCTACCCCTGTTGATTCTTCTCGCAGACCACAACGCGAAACTCAGCTCTCTGGCTAACCTGCGCACGGGCGGCGTTGGGTGACGAGACGTCGACACAACCAGTTCAACAACCACGTGAGACTGGTAACATACCCACACCTAAAGCTTTACACCATGCCTGCATGCGCAGGAATTCTAGCTACCATCCGAACAACCTCGGGGAGCCGATACCCACAAAAAATTAAACCCCCACTTGAAACTCCGTGGCTAGGGCCCGTAGCGCAGTCAGGAAGCGCGGCGACCCGCATAAAGGAGCCGTAAGCCTTCTAGGTCGCTGCGAAGATAGCCGCAGGTCCCGGGTTCAAGTCCCGGCGGGCCCGCCACAAACCGTGCCCAGGTAAGCATAAAACGTTTCATGCACGACGATTCTCCACAGTACGGTGACGTCATGGCAGAAGACGTGAAAAGGTGCATGGTGAGTATCGCGGAGTACATCTCGAAGATCGCTGAGGAGATAGACCCTGAGAGCGTGAACCGCTTTCTGAAGATACTGACCGCAGCGCTCGCTAACAAAAGGAAAATACTAGTAGTAGGAGCGGGTAGGAGTGGGCTTGTCGCAAAAGCTTTTGCTATGCGTCTTATGCACTTGGGTTTCAACGTCTATGTAGTCGGAGAAACAATCACACCCTCAATAAGCGATGGCGATGTTCTAATAGCAGTTTCCGGCTCTGGCAGTACACAAATCGTTATCTCAGTAGCTTCTGCTGCAAAAAGCGTTAAGGCGGCTATCGTCGCGATAACCTCTTTCGAAGACTCCCCCCTAGCGAAGATGAGCGATCACGTCGTGAAAATCCCAGGACGAACGAAAGTCGCTGCGGAAACCGACTACTTCGCTAGACAGGTTCTAGGGCTTTACGAGCCCATAGCCCCGCTAGGCACGCTCTTCGAAGACGCGGCTATGCTCTTCTTCGACGGAGTGATCGTTGCTCTGATGAACATACTAGGCTTGGAGGAGAAGGACCTTAAGGAAAAACACGCGAACATAGAGTTCGTGTAGCACAGGTGGCGTAAAGGCATTTTTCCTAGACACACCTCTCTTAGCAAGGGCGCGCTCACGCGCCCTTGCTAAGTCCCTCCTCAGAGTGCGCAGCAAGAGGAAGAGCGGAGGGAAAAGCGGGAGGGGAGAGAGAAAAACCCTTTCCCACGTTAGAGCTTAAGGACGGAAAGCTCTACTTACTCCTCGGCAGCCCTGCCCTCTGCGTGCGTCACCTTCCTCGTCCCGACACCCGGGGTGGAGCGCGACGACGAACACGTAGTGCGTGTAGCTTTCGTTCACATAGTCGTGCTGCCAGCATGCGTAGCTCAACGCAACTACCCTTCACGCGAGCTAGCCAAGGCAGGCTCCTTTCTACCATCACTCGATTGCTACCTAGGGCTATTGACAAAAACCTCTGTCAATGAGCATGAGCAGGAGCTAGGCGGGGGATGGGGAGGAGGAGGGAGAGGGTGGGTCCGCAGAAGCTCGAGCAAGAAAGCTAGCACACACCCACACGCTCCCAGGGCCGCGAGGTGCTGAAGCTCGCCGAGAAGAAGGACTACGCGCAAGAGGTCCTGTGACGCGCAGAATATTCGAGCTCGCGGAAAACCCGACTCCCCAGCAAAACCTTTAACCCCTAACTACCCCGAGACCAAGGGGGCCGTAGTCCAGCCTGGTAGGATAGTAGCGGTTGACCCTGAAGCCTGGCTTGGGCCCAGGTGGAGGGTGCTCGAAGCGCGGGCGCCCGCCGAATCCCGGGTTCAAATCCCGGCGGCCCCACCACGCTGCTTTGTCACGTCTGCACTGTAAATGCCCAGAGAGAGTAAGCCTATCGAGAGAGTGGTGCGGGGGCCGGGATTTGAACCCGGGAAGGCCAGCGCCAGCGGATCTTGAGTTCGGCGCTAGAACGCGTGTCCGCCCCCTTTAACCTGGCTCGGGCACCCCCGCTCCCCCTTTCTACATATAGCAGCAGCTTTTAAAGTTCGCGCAGGAGAAGCCTGGAACTAGTAAAAGCCTAAAAGAGCTATTTCGGCCTTATATGTGAAGAGACGGTGGTGCAGCAGAGACTACTAGCGCTGCTAAACCCATACAGGAGGCTGAGGCGCGGCCAGGCGGTCCTAGCAGAGAAGGTCTGCGAGGCTTTTTTCGAATCAAGAGTGCTAGCTGCTCAGTGGCCAGCGGGTGCGGGAAAAACTCTAGCTGTGCTGCTGGGAGCACTCGAAGCAGGAGCACCTAAAATAATCTACCTGGCTAGGACGCATTCACAGTTTCAGGCACCACTAAGGGAGGCGCGCGCTCTGTTCAATAGCGGGGTACTCGTACCAACAGTTGCCCTTGTGAACAAGAGGGACTTTTGCCTTCTGAGCAAAGACCCCTCTATAGGCTACTCAGAGTTCCTGAAGCTCTGCAGAGCGAAGAGATCTGCCGGGTTATGCCCCTTCAGCAAATCACCTACGCTTCCCGAGAGATTCTCGATCCTTGATGAGAACAGCCTGAGAGAAATGGGGCTGCTGAAACGCGCGTGTCCTTTTCGGATAGCCTGGAGCCTGCTCAGCCGCGCCCGGCTCATAATCGCGTCGTACCCTTACTTCTTCGACCCTGAGCTGCTGAAGTACTTTGTAGACAGGAGCGGAGTGAACCTCGGGGAAACCCTTCTCGTGATCGACGAGGCGCATAATCTCCCGAGGCAAATCAGCGAAGTTTCGAGAAGGGTTCTCGGAGAGCAAACTCTCGTCCAAGCACGCCGCGAGCTCGCAAGAATTGGGCTCAAGGGGGTTGCAGAGGTTTCAAGCGCTGCGAGAGTTATAGACTGTCTCCTGGCCCTGCTGAGGAAGTACTCGCGGGGACAATCGGATGTTAGAATTGAGAGCGTTGAGTTGGGAGGAGCTGAAACCTTCTCACGCGAATTTATCGCGTTAGCAGCCCTGTATGAGAGGGAGACAGGAGCTCTCTCGAGCCTCTGGAGAGTGGCGGAGTTTCTCTCCTCTGTTGAGAGAATGGGTCCTGAGCACCTCCTCTACGTGACCTCGAGGGAGGGAGAGAGGCAGTTCCACCTGGTGCTCGTCAACCCGGCTAGAGTCGCAAGGAAGGTTTTCGAAAGCGTTCGCTCATCCGTACTCGTTTCTGCAACTCTTCCGCCGCGTGAGTACCTCGTAGCCACTCTGGGCTTGGACGAGAAGCAGTTGGACATCGTTATGTACCCGTATCTATTGGAAGGTAGGGCGCAGGTAACTGTCGCCAGAGGGGTTTCCTCCAGGTATTCTGGTAGGGATGAGAATACTTTCAGGCTGTACGGCAGCCTCATCGACAGGATATATACTCGGGCTGTTGCCGAGAGAGAGGCCGCGAGAGTCCTGGTGGTTTTTCCATCCTACTCGTTCCTAATGAACGTCTACCCGCATATCAGGTCTCAGCCTAAAATAAGGGAGAGACCCGATACCCATCTGGAGGAGCTAATCGAGAAGATAAGGGGGTTGCGTAGTTTCCTCCTGCTGGTAGTAGCTTGGGGGAAGTTTAGTGAAGGCGTGGAGCTCAGGTCGCTAGGCAGGAACCTGGTAAACACAGTGATTGTAGCAGGGCTGCCCGTGCCAGAGCCCTCCCTAGAGAATGCCACGTTTATGAAGAGGCTGCGCGATTACCTTGGCGACGAGGAAAAAGCTTGGGAGCTCACGTTCCTTTACCCAGCACTCTTCCGAGTGGTACAGGCTATAGGTCGGGGGCTTCGCTCCGAGGAAGATACCGTCCAAGCGTTCATTCTCGACGAAAGAGTACTGGAAAAGGGTCAAAGCTACCTAGAGAGCATGGGATTCCTAATTAATGTCGTAGAAGCCGAAGACTTGCTGCGTGACCGCGCAGGATCCTAGGAGCTTGAGAAAGCTTTATATAGAAGTGATAATTTGCTTGAGGCGGCGAAGCTATGGCTGCGGTGGGCCAGATAGGCGGAGTACCCGTACTGATACTCAAGGAAGGGTCCACTAGGCAGACAGGGCGCGAAGCGCTCAGCCTGAACATAATGGTTGCCAGAGCTATTGCTGAGACAATTAAGACCACCTTAGGCCCGAAGGGCATGGACAAGATGCTCATCGACACGCTCGGGGACATAACAATCTCCAATGATGGTGCGACGATCCTCGACGAGATGGACGTTCAGCACCCGATCGCCAAGCTGATGGTAGAGGTTTCCAAGGCTCAAGACAAGGAAGTAGGTGATGGAACGACGACCGCCGTGGTCCTCACGGGGGAGCTCCTCAAAGAGGCTGAGAAGCTGTTGGACAAGAACATCCACCCGACAGTCATAGCTAGTGGTTATAAGAAGGCCTTGGAGAAAGCTCGGGAGGTCATTGAAGCGAAAGCGGTCAAGGTGAGCCTAGACGACGAGGAAACACTGAAGAAAGTGGCTATGACTGCTATGCGCAGCAAGGCTGTCGCTGCACTGAGAGACTACTTCGCAGAGATAGCCGTCAAGGCCGTGAAGCAGGTAGCTGAGTACGTTGACGGTGAAATCAGAGTGGATGTGGATAATATCCAGATCATCAAGAAGAGGGGCGGCTCCTTCCTCGACACGCAGTTGGTCTACGGCATCGTCGTCGACAAGGAGGTTGTGCACCCTGCGATGCCTAAGCGTGTGGAGAATGCAAGGATTGCACTGCTCGACGCCCCGCTAGAGATAGAGAAGACAGAGATAGACGCAGAGATCAGAATCTCCTCCCCTGAGCAGATGCACCAGTTCCTGGAGGAGGAAGAGAGGATACTGCGTGAGATGGTCGAGAGGATTAAGGAGGCTGGTGCGAATGTGGTGTTTTGCCAGAAGGGTATTGATGATGTGGCTCAGTACTACTTGGCGAAGGCTGGGATTCTGGCTGTGAGGCGTGTGAAGAAGAGTGAT